>Ga0163151_10002057_pt1 | contig 32335 bp, 31 predicted proteins | sample OliLakLV19MP5IB2_FD_145596 | JGI IMG/M metagenome (GOLD analysis project Ga0163151, IMG submission 145596) | Freshwater microbial mat bacterial communities from Lake Vanda, McMurdo Dry Valleys, Antarctica - Oligotrophic Lake LV.19.MP5.IB-2 | ecosystem: Environmental > Aquatic > Freshwater >... | reverse complement strand
GCGGCAATGAGCACCCTCTGGTCTGCGTGAAACGCAAATAGAAATCCCGGCGATAGCCGTCCACAAATCAAACCCTAACTCGCTAACGAATCAACAGAGAAATTCCATTTCACGATGAACCAGGACACAAGTACTGCAGAGATATTAGAAACCCCTGCTCAGCATGATTGTAGCACACACAGATTATCGAAGATACACTCGCCGCTCGTCACGCTTCAAAATGCACCTCAAAATCCTCAAGTTGGCGATGACAGCAAATCAGCCTATAATGATGAACTTCCCTGCGGGCAACATTGTCACTAGGGAAGCTACTTTGATCCAATCCCAAAAAGTAGCATGGGACCTCGGCCCGTGTGGTAAAACCTCACGGCCCAGGGGGCCATGCTACCCCGTTGCTTTCATTTTTATATTCTGGGAGAGAAAACGTGTTTGAGTCGATCGCCATTGTCGGTGCCACTGGTGCCGTGGGAAGCCTGATTCGCCAAATGTTGGAAGAACGGAATTTTCCCTATGAGAAAATCACATTCCTGGCCTCCGCGCGTTCCGCCGGCACGACGATCACCTTCAAAGGCGAACAACACAAAGTCGAGCTCCTGCGTCCCGAAGCCTTTGACAACATCGACCTCGCCATCGGCAGCACCCCCGATCCCGTGGCCAAAGAGTTCTGTCCCTGGGCGGTCGAGCGCGACTGCGTTGTCGTCGACGAGAGCGGCTATTGGCGGATGGACCCCAACGTGCCGCTCGTGGTCCCCGAGATCAATCCCGAGGCGGCGTTCAATCACCAAGGGATCATCGCCAGCCCTAACTGCTCGACCACGCAAATGGTTCTCGCCATGAAGCCGCTGCACGATGCGGGCACGATCCGCCGCGTCGTGGTCAGCACCTATCAAGCCACCAGCGGAGCAGGGGTCCAAGGCCAAGAAGACCTCATCGCTGGCAGCCGCGCGTTTCTCGACGACGAAGATTACAAGTATCAAGTCTTCGCCCACCCGATTGCGTTTAACCTCATCCCGCAAATTGGCTCAGCGAAGTTCGAGGGTTACACCAGCGAAGAAATGAAAATGGTTTTCGAGACTCGCAAAATCTTTGGCGACGATACGATCCAAGTTTGCCCCACCTGCGTGCGAGTGCCGGTGGAAAACTGTCACAGCGAAAGCATTCTCGTTGAAACCGAGAAAAAGATCACCGTCGCCGAGGCTCGCGAATTGTTCGCCGCCACGCCAGGGATCAAAGTCGTCGACGATCTCGCCGCAGGCATCTACCCGATGCCCGCCGATTGCAGCGGCGACGATGCCGTCTTCATCGGCCGCATCCGCGAAGACCTCTCCAGCCCCAACGGCTTAGCTTTTTGGTGCGTGAGCGACAACCTCCGCAAAGGAGCCGCGACCAATGCCGTTCAGATCGCGGAACTGTTAGTCCGCGCGCAAGCGACGGTCTGAAATTGATATTAAAAGCAGTCTCTCTCGCAAAGGCGCGAAGGCGCAAATAGGATGTTTTTATTCTTTGCGCCTTCGCGTCTTTGCGAGAGTTCTTAAATGCCCACGTTCAAACTCACCATCGCGTACGACGGCACGAAGTTTTCGGGTTGGCAATTTCAACCCAAGTGCCGCACGGTGCAGGGGGCCGTGCAAACCGCGTGGGAGCAAATCACGGGCGAAGCCGTGCAAGTTTCCGCCACCAGCCGCACCGACGCCGGGGTTCATGCGCTGGGCCAAGTCGTGGGGGTCAACTCCGCCACGCATCTCGCGGCGGACCAACTTTACCGGGCCCTCAACGCCAAGCTTCCCGAGGACGTGGTGCTGGTGGCCATTGAAGAAGTCGCCGCCGGTTTTCACGCCACCCGTGACGCCGTTGGTAAACGATATCGCTATCGCATCCATAACGAGCGCACGCGGCCACTCTTCGACCGAAACTTCGTGTGGCATGTGCCCCAGTCTCTCGATGTCGACATGATGCAACGCGCGGGACAAGCACTGGTTGGCACGCACGATTTCGTCAGCTTCCAAGCCGCCGGGTCGGAACGAGAAAGCACCGTGCGCACGATCACTGTCGTCCAAGTCCGTCGTTGTCTACGTGAACTTTCGTCAAGCGTGCTTATTGACGTGGAAGGGGATGGCTTTCTTTACAACATGGTCCGGATCATCGTCGGCTCGCTCGTCGAGGTAGGTGTCGGTCGCCGCGAGGAGCAATGGCTTGCCGAGGCGCTGGCCGCGCGTGATCGCCGCGCCGCGGGGAAAACGGCACCGCCGCAGGGATTGTGTCTTTTTCATGTCTACTATTAATTCAATCGATTACCGCTAAACCGTAAGCGGTCGCTTGCGGTTTAGCGATGATTCCGCTCCGGGTTTCCTCCGCGCGCATATCCGACTAAACTTAAAGCCTTGATACTTCCCTCACGCGAAACACTTCAGCCCCCCTCGAATTCATGGCTACTGGCGGTAAAGAATTTGTCGGCCCCTATCGGCTCTATTACCTGATTCGGGCAGGAGCCATGTACGAAATCTGGGCCGTGCGGCCGATTGGCAAGAATGAAGCCTTTGCCATGAAATGGCTTCCCGCAGGCAACAAGCATAGCCGCCTGGCTGCTGGGGAACTCAAGCACGAATACACGGTCGGCAAATCGCTCGAACATCGCTCGATCATCAAAACGCTCGACTTCGGCGCGAGCAAGGAAGGCACTTACTTGATTATGGAGTTGTTCAAAACTCCCAACCTCAAGCAGCAAATTCATGAAGGGGTCGAGCGGCTCCACTGGCGGATGGAAGCAATACTCGGCGAGGCCGCGCTTTCCATCGAGCACATGCACAAACTGGGCTGGACTCATCGCGATATCAAGCCCGACAATTTTTTGGTCAACGAAGAAAACGAAGTCCGGCTCATCGACTTCACTTTGGCTCGTAAGATCAAGAAAGGGTTCTCGAAGCTGCTCGGCGGTAAAGCTCCAGTGCAGGGGACTTACAGCTACATGGCTCCCGAGCAGATTCGCGGCAAGGAAGTCGACGAACGGGCCGACATCTATAGCTTCGGCTGCATGGTGTACGAGCTCATGTGTGGTAAGCTGCCGTACACCGGCACGAGCACAGCCGACCTCTTGAACAAGCATCTCAAAGGTCGGCCCCAGCCGATCGGGATGCTCCAAAAAAATATCCAGCCAGACTTTGCCAATTTGATCCATCGGATGCTGGAAAAAGACCCCAAGGACCGCCCCGATTCGCTGATGGAGTTTTACCGCGAACTCAAGGCCGGCCGCTGTTTTCACATTAAGCCCAAAAAACCGGTCGAGAAAGTGGAAACCAAAGACGACGACGAACACCACTAATTTCGGTATAATTTTTTCACGCAGAGGCGCAGAGGAAAATTTGAAACCGCTGATATTCGCTAATGAACGCTAATTGATTAGCGAGCATTAGCGTCCATTAGCGGTCTACTTTCTTGAACTCTGCGTGAGACTGATATTTATTTGAAGTTGGACCTACCATGCCTGGATACGACTTTCGCCTGCCGTTTGAGCAACCGATCTTCGAGCTGCAGGAGCAGATCGACACACTCGAAGCCAACGACAAGAAAACGCCCGAGAGCATCGAGCACACGAGCGGTCTGCGCAAGCAACTCGCCGAAACCACCAAGACGATCTACAACAATCTCGATCCTTGGGAAACCGTGCAAGTCGCGCGTCACAAAGAGCGGCCCAAGTTCACCGATTACCTGGATCTTGTCTTCGATGAGTTCGTCGAACTGCACGGCGACAAGTTTTTCGGCGACGATCGCGCGCTGCGGACCGGCTTTGCCAAACTCGACGAACACAAGGTGCTGGTCGTCGGTCATGAGAAAGGCAAAACGCTTAAGGAGCGCAACGAGTGCTACTTCGGCTGCGCCCATCCCGAGGGCTATCGCAAGGCGATGGAGAAAATGAAACTCGCGGCGAAGTTCAAGCTCCCCATCATCGCCATGATCGACACGCCCGGCGCTTATCCTGGCATCGGTGCCGAGGAACGGGGCCAGGCGATGGTGATCGCCCAAAGTATGTTGCAGATGTCGCGGCTCAAGACCCCGATTATCTGCGTCGTGATCGGCGAGGGGGGGTCCGGCGGAGCCTTGGGCATCGGCGTCGGCGACCGCGTGGCCATCCTGCAGCACGCCTACTATTCGGTGATTAGCCCCGAAGGTTGCGCCGGAATCCTCTGGAAAAGCCATAACTACGCCGAGCAAGCCGCCACGGCGCTCAAAATCACGTCCCGGCATCTCAGCGAGATGAAAATCGTCGACGACGTGGTCGAGGAACCGCTCGGCGGAGCCCATCGAGATCATCACCAGATGGCAGGCCGCTTGAAGGTTTATCTCATCAAAACCTTAAGGGAACTCCTGCGTAAGCCGACCGAGCAACTGCTCGCCGAACGCTACGAAAAGTTCCGCCGCATGGGCCCATTCCTAGAAACGTCGGCCGTGGTCTAGCAGAGAGCCGCGACACGAAGCGCGGGGTTAGCCGCGACGCGGAGCGCCAGCGCAGTGGAGCGGGGGATCTCTAAAACCCACCACATAACACGTTACATCGTCTCTCCCACGAACGTCCGATAATCACTGTTATGTTCGTTTCGGGCATAGATTCGCCCGAGAAAACAAGGCTCCGCATCTGCCCTGTTCTTCTAAGCGCTGGCGCAGTGGAGCGGAGCAGAACGCCTTCAATACCCACCATTCTGTGGCTGCGGCGGCCAGGTCGGCAGCGGCGTTGCGGCGGGCTGGGCGGGGATCGAATTGCTGTTGCCGCTCGTCGCGTTGTTGCTTGTTGGCAGGCTTGGCCATTCGGGAAACGCCGCCGCGGGCCAGTTCGCGTGTTGCGAGCCGTGCTGACCGTTGGGATCAAGCTGCTGCTCGATCCGGTGCAGGTAGGGGCCGATGATGTCGTGAATCTCGGGCGGGACGATCGAATCGGTCTTGTCGATCAGCACCACGATGTAGTGGCCCGTTTCCGAGGCGAGGATTTGCTCCTTTTGGGACTGTGGCAACAGCGAGACGGCAAAGAACGTAATCGCCACGCACAACAGCACACCTTTGGCAAAACCAAAGATTGCGCCCATCTGGCGATCAAACGATTCCAGCTTCACGCGGTCGATCACGCCTGACACGAAGCGGAACAGACTCCAAATCACAAACGACGTGAGCATGTAAATCAGCAGCATCGCCACGAACTTATTCAGCGGCGGCGGCGCGATCCCGGCAAATTTGGGCGCGATCTGGTCGGCGAACTTCAGCGCGACGAAATAGCTCAGCACCAGCGACGCGAGCGACGCAATCTGCCACGCCATTCCTTTCCACATGCCAAAGATCGTAGCGGCGACCAACACCACCAACATCAATACGTCGTAGGTTTGCATTTCAGGAAGGGAGTAGGGGTCAGGGGTCGGGGGTCAGAACGCCGGGCGGAGTATAGCTAGCGCTTTTCGCGCGGCGAAGGGCAAATTCCCTTGCCGCTAGTAATGATAGCAAGCCAGCCAATATTTAGCCCCGTCGCTTGCGGCGGGTGATCGGGTATCGCAGCGCGGAGCAAGCTCCGTGGCTAAATACTTTTCTCTAGCCCCCGCGAAATTTTTTTCCTACATTCCCACCCCTGCCACCAACCACTCACCCCTCTCACACAATGGCCGGCTTCAAAACACATATCACGGTTAGCACCACGCTCGGCGTCGGTTACGGTTTGGCCGGAGCCTACCTTGGCCTGCCGTGGGAGTCCGCCGTGATCGCCGGGGGTCTGTGCGGCGTCGGCGGTATGTTGCCTGACATCGACAGCGATTCGGGCGTCCCCTTCCGCGAAGCAATGGGCTTCGCCGCCGCGATCATTCCCATGCTCCTGTTGAGTCGGTTTGCCGAGCTGGGACTGAATCACGAACAGATGGTGCTCGCCATGGGCGGCTCCTATTTATTCATCCGCTTCGGCCTCGCGCGCGTGCTGGCCAAATACACCGTCCATCGTGGTATGTTCCACAGCATCCCCGCCGCGCTGATTTTCGCGGGCGTTGCCTTCTTATTTTCCGCGTCGACCGATCTGCAACTCCGCTACTTCAAAGCCGCCGGCATGTTGCTCGGCGTTTTGTCGCACCTTACGCTCGACGAAATCTATGCCGTCGAATGGACCGGCGGGCGCTGGCGCTTCAAAAAATCCTTCGGCACGGCCTTGAAACTTTGGGGCGATAGCCGCTGGGATAACTTTTCGACGTACTCGAAGCTGGTCATGGTCGCGATGATGATCCTCAGCGAACCGATGGTCATGGAGCGCTACGGCCGACCCTCGCCGTTGGAGATGGCCAGCAACCAATGGCAAGGCCTGTGGACTCAGCAACAAGATCCCAATTCGCCAACAACCGGTTTCGCACCGGGAGCCATCCCCCAAAGCTACGCCTACCAACCCCTGCCCGTCGATCCCTATGCGAATCCCGAAGTCGACCGCACAATCTACGACACAGCGCGCAGACTCTGGCGCAGAATGCAAGGCGAGACGAAGTAAGCAAGAATGTGAAATGTTTGATGTGTGATTGCAGATGTAAGAATTCTGACATCTACAATCTTACATCTCACATCAAACATTCTTCTCCGTGTCAATCCAAATCGTCACGGGCCCATCGTTGGTTAACTCCACGGCCATGTTGGTCCGGAAGCGGCCCGTTGCCGTTGGAATTCCTGACTTCGCTACGTGCGCGACGAACCGTTCGTACATCGCCTCGGCCATCTCCGGCGGCGCGGCATCAATGAAACTTGGTCGCCGACCTTTGCGGCAATCGCCATAGAGGGTGAACTGACTCACCACCAACATCGCCCCACCCACCTCGGCAAGCGACAGATTCATCTTCCCTGCGTCATCTTCAAAAATGCGTAGCCTCACGATCTTGTCGGCAAGCCAGCTCAGCTCCGCGTCGGTGTCGGTAGCCGCCACACCCAACAACACCAACACCCCCCTGCTGATTTCGCCGGTAATTTCACCCTCGACGACCACTCGCGCTTGGGAAACTCGTTGAATACACGCGCGCATTAAAAACTCCAATTGATAATCATTTGCAAAAACAACTGGCTTGCGTGTGGTCCACGCCCCTGCCATACTCACTCGCATGAATGCCACCGTGCTGCTCACCTATTATTGCCTGTTGGTTCTGCTCGCGTCCATCGGCGGCGGGATGATTCCGGTCTGGTTCCACCTCAGCCATCGCTGGATGCAATGCGCAGTGAGCTTCGTCGCCGGCGTGATGCTTGGCATCGGACTGCTACACATGCTGCCCCACGCGCTCCAGCAAGCCGAGATGTCGATTCCACCCGACCAAGCCCACTGGCAAGTCGTCATGTGGGTGCTCTTCGGCCTGATGACGATGTTTTTTATCGAGCGATTCTTTTGTTTTCATCACCACGATGTCGAAGAAGGCGAAGTTGCTTGCCAACACGACCACGACCATCAGCACGAACATGGCCACGGCCACAATCTCTCCTGGAGCGGTGCTGCCCTGGGGCTCACGCTCCACAGCGTGATCGAGGGGATCGCGCTCGCCGCTGGGGTGGCTCATGGCCATGAATCCGTGCGACTCGCCGGCTTCGGCACGTTTCTCGTCATTCTGCTGCACAAACCGTTCGATTCGATGACCATCGCCACGCTCATGGCCCACGGAGGTTGGTCGCTCACCTGGCGGCACGTCGTGAACGGCCTGTTCGCGCTCGCGATTCCGCTGGGGATCGCCATTTTCCATTTCGGTTTGATGACCGAAGGAGGCGGCGGGGACACGCTCGCCAAAGCCCTCGCCTTCGCGGCGGGAACTTTTCTGTGCATCGCGCTCAGCGATTTGCTGCCAGAACTACAATTCCACGATCACGACCGCGGCAAACTCTCGGCGGCGCTGCTCTTGGGCCTAGCTCTGGCGTGGGGCATCTGCCAACTCGAAGGCACGACCCACCCCCACCCCCCTACCCCGCCGGCGACGGTCGATATTTCTACGCAAACAGCCACGTACAGACCACCGTCACCACCACCACACCGATTAAGTTCAGCACAAAACCCTCATACGCCATCTGTCGCACGGTGATTCTGTCCGTGCCAAACACGATGATATTCGGTGCCGTCCCCGCCGGGAGCATGAACGCATAACTCGACGCAATCGCCGCCGGCACCATCAGCACTTTGTAGTCCACGTCGCAGGCCTCGGCCATCGCGGCCATGATCGGCATCAGCAAATTCGCAAGTGCCGTGTTGCTCGTGAACTCGCTCGCGAACGTCGTTAAGAGACAAACGAGCCCAATCAACAACGGCACCGGCAACTCGCTCAAATTCGCCAGGCTCTGGCCGATCGCCGTGCTCAGTCCTGACTTCATGAACGCATCAGCAATTACCACGCCGCCGCTAAACAACAACAGCACGCCCCACGGAATGTGCCCCGCCGTCTGCCAATCCAACAGCCGTTCCCCCTTGCCGTTGGGGATGAGAAACATCGCCACCACGGCGAGCAAGGCGACACTCGCATCGTTCGCATCAGGCAAGTTCAGCAGCCCGCTCCAGCCCCCCCACGGTTCGATGCGCGTGATCCACATGACTGCCGTCACGCCGAAAACCAAAAGCGTGCGCACCTCTTCGGTCCGCCAAGCACCGACTTCCGGCAACACAATTTTCTCGGTCGCGCCAATCTTGCGTGCCAGCCACAGCCACGTCAGCGGCAACATCACCAACAACATCGGCACGGTCCAACTCATCCACTCGACGAAACCAATCTCCTCGCCGGTGACGATTTCGTAGTTCTGCATGAAGATGAGATTGGGGGGCGTGCCCACCGGCGTACCAATTCCCCCAATGCTCGCTCCGTAAGCGATGGACAACAGGAGCGCGACCGTCAGCTTGCTGTCGGAAACTTTCTCCACAACGGCCAACACGATGGGCAAAAGCATCAACGTCGTCGCGGCATTGGAAATCCACATGCTCAGCGCCGCGGATGCCACCAAGAAGCCCAGCACCAACCGCCGCCCGCTTTCGCCACCGAGAATTCTGACCATCCCCAGCGCAATCCGCCGATGCGTGCCGCTCCGCTCCATGGCTTTCGAGAGCATGAACCCGCCCGTGAGCAGCAAGATCATCTCATTGCCGTAAGCCGCTCCGACTTCCTTGGCCGTCAACACGCCGACCAGCGGCAGCACGGCAATCGGAATCAAGGACGCCGCCGCGATGGGAATCGGCTCGCAGACCCACCACAAAGCGGTGAGAAACGTGATCCCGGCGGTCCAAGCCGCGGCGGCACCAAGGCCTTGTTCGGCGACCCACCAGCCCACCGCCACCGCCAGAATCGGTCCCGCCCAGAGTGAAAAAGACTTCATGCGCTCGCCCCAAATGAAAAGTGCCGGTTCGCCAGTCTACGACTAACGACCGGCACTGGCTATATGGAATAACAAACCCATCCGAACTGCAACGCAGTCCACGAAGTTCATTTCTCTTCTTGTAGCTTTTCAGGTTGCGGAGCAATCGCTTCAATCTCGCCCATCAGCGCTTCCAATTTGATGTCGAATAAGCCCCCCTTCTTGCCTTTCCTGGCATAACTCACGCGGCAAGTGAACTTGGGATCGACCCAGGTGACCCCTTCCATTTGGATTTTCACGAACGGCTCATGGGCTTGGTGCGCGGCGAGCTGCTCGGTCAATCCGCGTAGCTCCTTGACGGAAAGCTGGGGCGTGACCTGACCAACATATTGCAGCTTGCCAAAGTTTTCGCCCGCGAGGAACAAGATGTACACCAACCCTTCGCTATTCGCACGGTAACCGATAATCACGCAATCATCTTCTTGGCGTTCCTTAGGTTCCGTGGGTTTGGTGGGTTTTTTCGTCTTGTCGTCCAAGTTTTGCTTCCCAGCAAAATCTTGCACCGCTTCTTCGAGCGGTTTCTCTTCACCTTCGCCCTGAACTTCGGACATGATCGCGCCCATCAAATCTTTCTTGACGGGCTTCTTGAAACCCCAGTCCCACAGCTTCTCATAGGGAAGCCCGCCAATCACCACCAGCGACATGAACACCGCGACCACGGAACTTATTCCCACATGGCACAGCCATTGGTAACGGGGCAACTCGCGTACACGGACGATCCACGGCTTGATCGGCTTTAAGATAATATCCAACAGTTGTGCGTCGCTCACCTCGCGCATCAGCAGCACAAACGCCGTGAAGTGACAAACGAACGCAAGCGACATGCCCACGAACAATTGCGTCACCGACCACGTCGTCCGCAAAGCGCTGCCTTCCATCGTGATCACGCGCGCGACAATGCTCTCGGCCACGACGGCCACCACGCAGGCGATCATCGTCCAGCCCCACGTCGGCATCTTCAAGGGTTCTTCGGCGGGAGCTTCCACTTCGGAATCGCATTCCCAATTCTGATCGAGCTCCACGAACGAGCCGATGCTCGCGTACCAACCGCACTTACGGCACACGAGCGCTTCGTTCACGTTGATCGGCGCGTCGCACTTCTCACATGCGGGACCAACATGGCCGCGCGCGGTGGCAGCTTTCGTCAATTGAATGGCCGAATCTTCGTCGTTCGGTGTTGCCAAACTCGACATGCGATGTTCCTTAAACAAATCCGTGGGATTGAACTTCGAGGCCACTTTGTCTAGCGCAACTGTTCGCAGCGCGCTCCTTCGCAAACATAGGTTGCTCACGGATGCCCGCAGCCGATTATTCAGCTTGCGCAGGGGTCTTAATCGATTCCTCATTTACCTTTGGTAGCATCCATGCGTGTCGTGCCAGTGAGTTAAGCAAGCCCTGCATAAAGACCGCTCAAACGGCGGTAAGTAGGTTCCGCAAGCATTGCAAGATTTCGCCCAAAAATGGACATGCACGCTACCGGCACGCCAATTGCTATTTTCGATGTGCGATTTACCGAAATTACGCTGCCCGCAGGCAAACGGGCCGCCAAGCACTCAGGCCAAGAGCGGAAAAACCATCTCGACGGCGAGGTGGTCCACGACGTCACAAAGACACAGACAAGGAGCCGCTCATGACGAGAACAAATTTAACCCGCCCGATTGCCTACCTCACTCTGACACTTGCGACCTTGGCTTTCGCGAATCAGAATCTCGGCCGAGCCGAGGAAGTTAACACCGCTCCTGCAACAAACACGGGAGCGCGCTACATTGATATGGATCCCCAGTTGCTTCCCGCACTACTGCCTCCCATGTCGAGACTCGTTTCCTCTCCCTACAGTGACGGGAATGCCATCGATAATCCGTTGGGGGTTGAGCTCAAAGTGACAACCAAGAACGACGTGATTAAGTCGGTGATCACTCGGCAAGAACCGATGTCAGCGACGAACACTTCGCTCGGAGATTCGTTCAAGACAGAAAGCGAACCGACAAAGATTCAACTTCCGCGGGCCAAGGACTTAATGATTGATTCACCCCTATCGTGGAAAACCGCGCAACCCATGTCCATTAAGGAATCAAGAGTCGGGTTTTCGCTCACCGTTTTAGACTGAACGAGCAACGAGTTGGACTTCAAGATGGCCACGTCCAGCCGCCGACGTGGCTCAGGCTCCCGAACCCGGGGCAGGGTTTCGGGGCCTTTTATTTGGCTCTCGCTCATTTCAGCGTGAACGCTTGGTCCGGCACATCTTGCGGCTTCTGTCGGCGGTGGGGGTGTTCGAGCCATTCCAAAATCCGCCAATCGAGCCAGCGGAAATCTTTGTCGACGCCTGACAGGCCCAAAAATCCCAAGTGGCCTCCATGCGACGTGACAATCGTCTCGACGCTGTCACTATGCGGAAAATCGAACAACGGCCCAAACGGCACGATCGGGTCGTCCTTGCTAAACACAATCGTCACCGGCTGGCGAATCGCCGCGAGCTTTGGCCCCGGTTGCGTTTCGCTGTAGTAATGCTCGGCCGACGAATATCCGCCGCTCGGCGCAATCACCAAATGGTCGATGTCGCGCAGCTTTTGAGGGCGTCGCGGAATCGCCGGCGGCGCGACTTCCGGAAATTTTTGCCACCGCAACATCACTTGATTCCAAATTAGCTTCACGAAAAATTTGTCGTACCTGCTTCCCAAGAACGTGCGAAAGTGTTGTTCGCAGGAAAACAAATTGATCGGTGGGCAAACGACCAAGGTTTTTTCCAAATTGCCGACCCGCATCTCGCCCGCCTCAGCCAACATGTTCAAGGTGAGCGTGCCGCCGAGCGAAAAACCCACCGCCGACACGGGTGATTCACAATACAAATCGCCAATCGTGTGCAGTGCCGCGGCCACGTCGGTCGAGCGACCACAATGGGTCGGCAATTTCGCCAGCCCCTCCCCTGCCCCGCAACCTCGCATGTCGAGCCGAAACGAGCGATAGCCGTGCGCGGTCAGCTTCTCCGCCATGCGGGTCATGTAGCTGCTCAGATGGCTACCGGCCAAGCCGTGGATCAACAGCACGCTGGGGGTGGTTTCGCTGGCGCCGGCAGGCACATCTTCGTGCAAGATGAGCGTATCGCCGTCGTCGAGCGCCACTTTGTGCGGCGTCGCCGTATAAGGCGCGACCCGTCGCGGCCAGTGAATCCCCAGCACGGTCTGCAGATGGGAATTAGCGAGCAACGGGTGCGGACGAAATTTCCAATTTTCGGCGGGACAACTCATAAATTCGTAGGGGTGGCTTCCCGGATCTTCCGCCAAGCCCGGGGACGGCGTTCCCCGGGTCCACCTCCTGGCAAAAACCAAGGCTGGCAAACGGTACGGATGACAACGGTTACAAGGCACCACAATTTACCAGAAATCGTCCCCTCATGTCACTTCAAAGGCCTCATACACAGCGACTTAACAACCAACCGCGTTCCAGCCTACGTTTCCTGCAAACTTTACCAGATTGCCTCAACCCCGGTGACTGGTGCCGACGTTGAGTTCACCACGATCCCCACCCGAAAGTAATAAAGTGCCAGCAGCGCAGGGTCATTCGCCAGAAGGCTCGCCAATCGCACCAGGCCACCAAGTCCACGGGAACGCATTGATGAAACTTTCACCCTCCCCGGCTCGTGTTGCTTTTGTTGTTCATCTTGATGGCCTGCAAGCCGGGCGAGCCCAGCCGGCTAGGGCCGACTTGGCTCGTATCCAACATTTAGTGCATCTGTTCCGCGGGCACCATGTCCCCGCCACTTGGGCGATAGCCGCTGGCTGCGACCTGAAACTGATGCAACACCGGGGACTGCTGCAAGCGGGCGACGAATTGGCCATCGCCCTCTCGCACAACACAGCAGCTTCGCCCCTGTTGCGCGAATGGCTCCGCAAGCGCGTCGCGGCCATGCATACTTGCACGGGCACCACGGTCGGCCTCGTCGCCGGCGAACCAATCCACCTCCGCAATCACGCCGCCTTCCTCGCCGAGCAAGGCCTCCGCGGCATCCTCTCCAACACCCTCAAGCGCCACGCCGAAAACACGTACTCCCCCCTCCCCTGCGGCCTCTGGCAGTTCGATACCGCGGTAGCGATCCCCCACAAATCATGGTTCGCTCGTTTGCTCCCAGGCAGCAGCCCAATCCAGCGCATCCACAAGTTGACTGCTAAAGCCGAAACCTTCTTGGTGTCCATCGACGCGGCCCAGGTGGCCCATGCCTCGACACGCAGTCTGCAAAACCTCGAAAAGCTACTCCGCGAAGTGGGCCACTCCGCCAGCCGCGCGGAACTCTCCATCACCACCGCCGGCGAAATCCTCGCCACGCTCACCGCGACGCGCATCTCACGCCCCCAACACTCCATCCTGCGTGCAGCGTAAGCCGCTTGCGGCTTAGCGGTATGCTGCCAGCCGACTCGCCACGCCCCAGAGAATCGCTCGACACTAATTTCCACCCGCGCACGCAACATAAGTGGAAGTAGATTTACTCGCGATTGAAGACGAGCACTTTCCCCATCACACCGCTTTCCACCGCTTGATGGGCTTTCGCAGTTTCTTCCAGCGAAAACCGCTCACCGATTTCATGCGTGAGTTGGCCTGCATTGAGCCAACCTGTGATCTCGCAAGTCGCTTGTGCCTTCAGCGCGGCCGGGAGTTGAAACACCACCAATGTGCGGATCACGATGTTGCGGTACATCAGGTCATAGAACGGCAACTTCGGCTCCGGCACGGCCTGCGAGGCATAGGTCGCAATCGTCCCGCCGATCCGCACCGCAGGCAAATTGGTGGCCAAGTTACCACCGAATTCCACCTCAACCACGCGATCCACCCCCTGGCCGTCGGTAAGTTCCAACACCCGCTCGGCAATGTTCGTGGTTTTATAGTTCAAGGCTTCGTCCGCGCCAGCCGACTTTGCCAGCTTGGCTTTCTCGTCGTTGCTGACGGTGGCAATCACCCGAGCGCCAGCGAGCTTGGCAAACTGCACAGCGTAACGCCCCACCGCCCCTGCCCCGCCGGTGACGAGAATCGTTTGCCCGCTTACAGCACCGTCGGCAAACACCGCTCCATAAGCCGTCAGCGCTGGAATGCCCAAACACGCACCGACCTCAAAATCAACGCTCTCGGGGAGTGGCACCGCCAAATGCGCCGGCAACGTGACAAACTCCGCCGCCGCGCCAAATGCACGCTGCCACTGCGCTTCGTAAAACCAAACCCGCTCACCAACACGCTGGGCATCAACGCCCTCCCCCACCGCGTCGATTACGCCGGCACCATCAAAATGCGGTACAACCCGCGCGCTGGTCATGCCGCCCCGTCCGCCGAGCCGCTTTTTCACGTCGATGGGGTTCACCCCCGACACATGCACGGCAATGCGAACTTCACCGGCCAGCGGCTGCGGAACAGGCATCTCGCCATACTGCAACACCTTGTCGGCCGGCCCGAGTGCTTCGTACCAAACGGCTTTCATGGCAGGAGTTCCCTTGGTGATTTCCGGTAGAGTCTGCCAATAAGAATGGCGTACAATCAATCCTTCGACAAGCGGCAGAAAACTGAGCAAGGACTTGATGACCGATTTTACCAAAATCACTGGCGGGACTGTTTACGATCCGACGAACGGCATCGACGGCGAGGTGCGCGATTTGTGGATCGCGGGCGGCAAAATCGTCGCGCCGCCGACCGATCCCAAGATTCGCCCCGCGCGAACCATCGACGCCACGAGGCTGATCGTGATGCCCGGTGGGATCGACATGCACTGCCATATTGCCGGGCCGAAGGTGAATGCCGCGCGTAAGTTGCGACCCGAGGATCATCGCGCTGCGGAACCGATGCGCCGCACGCCACTCACTCGCAGCGGCACGCGCGGCAGCGTTCCGAGCACGTTTGCGACCGGCTACCAATACGCGGCGCTCGGCTACACCACGGCCTTCGACGCCGCCGTGCCACCGCTCTTGGCCACTCATGCGCACGAGGAATTTGCCGACACGCCCTGCCTCGACAAAGGTTGTTACTTGTTAATGGGCAACAATCATTACATCATGCGCGCGATCCAGCAGAATGAACCCGCGAAGTTACGCGCGTTCATGGCGTGGCTACTGTCAGCGGGGAAAGGTTACGCGCCCAAACTCGTCAATCCCGGCGGCGTGGAAACCTGGAAATCAGCCAATGGTTCCCGCAGCACGGGCCTTGACGACAAGGTGCCGGATTTCGAGGTGACACCACGGCAGATTATCTCAGCGGTCGCGCAAGCCGCGGCGGAATTAGACCTGCCCCATCCGGTGCATATCCATTGCAACCAACTCGGCATGCCCGGCAATTGGCGGACCACCCTTGAAACCATGCAAGCCCTCGAAGGCCGCCGCGGGCATCTCACGCATATTCAGTTTCATAGCTACGGTGGTGGCGCAGCGGACGAAAACACGTTGACAAGCAAAGTCTCCCAGCTCGCGGACTATGTGAATAGTCACGACAATCTCACGGTCGACGTCGGCCAAGTCTTGTTTGGCGAAACCACCAGCATGACCGGCGACGGTCCGCTGGGCCATTTTTTGGCGAATCTCTACGGCAGCAAGTGGCTGAGTTGCGACGTCGAAATGGAAGCCGGTTGCGGGGTGTCGCCGATCACGTATAAGAACACATCGCTCGTGCATTCCCTGCAATGGGCCATTGGCCTGGAGTGGTATCTGCTGGTTGATGATCCCTGGCGCGTCGCGATGAGCACCGACCATCCCAACGGCGGTTCGTTCCTCGCCTATCCGCAAATTATTCGCTTGCTGATGGATCGCACGTATCGCAACGATATGCTGAAAAGCTGCCCGCCATCGCTGCTCAAACGCTCGGCACTGGTCGATTTGGATCGTGAATACACCCTCAACGAGATCGCGATCATCACCCGTGCGGGTCCAGCCAGAATCTTGGGCCTCGCCAACAAAGGTCATTTGGGAATTGGTGCCGACGCCGACATCACGATCTACACGCCGCACGAGAACCAAGAAACGATGTTCGAGTTGCCGCGCATGGTCATGAAAGCGGGCGAGATCGTCGTCGAGCAAGGAGAAATCCGTGGCACACCCCCCGGAAAGATTTTACACGTCGAGCGCGACTACGACCGCGAAGTCGAACCCGATATCGAAGCGTGGTTCGAGGAGAACTACTCAGTCAGTTGGCGCAACTACGGCGTCGACAATCCGGCGCACTCAAGGGCGGAGAAATAATCTTCGTGGCTGTTCACATTTTTGAGCGACAACATTTCGGGATCAAGTTCGCGTAGTTTTTCCACGGGAATCAACTTTGCATCAAGTTGTAGGACGAGTTGATGCAACGAGTTGCCGCCTGCACGGATTTGTTCTTCGATCCGAGTGAAAATGTTCGTCCTGTAAACGGCACAAAGCGGATACAAACGCTCGGCATCTTGGGGAACGATTGCGTCCGATTCGCCAAGTTGCTGAAACAGAGATTCGATGATCGCGGGATTTAAGAGTGGTGTGTCGCAGCCGGTGATGAACACGGCCTCGGTGTTAGGCGGCAGGGCCGCGAAACCGCAAACGAGGGCTGGGAGCGGTCCATGGTATTCGACACTGTCTCGAACAACAATCGTCTTTAGGGCAGGCAATTGCTGATTGGCTGCGGCGACCACGACGATGTGTCGAGGATCGACAATCGAACTCACGATCCGCACGACGCGCTCGAGCATCGTTTCGTTGCCGAACGTGAGCAGAGCTTTATCGGCATTCATGCGACTCGATCTTCCGCCGCATAAAATGATCGCGCCACGTTTCATAAACTTTCCTTTAAGTCCGTATTATACTGAGTTTCTCGCAAAGACGCGAAGGCGCAAAGATCAAAAGTTATTTGCGCCTTCGCGCCTTTGCGAGAGAAGCTTACTCTGGAAGGATGCTAACGCTCTCACTTAAGTCTCACTCGACCTTGCCGCTAGAACTTTCGGAAATTATTCCCGAGATTGTTCGCGAGAAATCATTGGCTGAGGTGGCAAAGCTCAAAATGTGGCATGGTCGAGTGCAAGTCGCTCTGGCTGAACTGTTCTCGATCAGTGGTAGCGCCACGGACCAACAACTGGAATTTAGCGGTGACCTCTCCACGGCGGTGGGCATCGGCGCGAACATGAAGTCCGGCAAAATTCGTGTCCACGGCAATGCGGGACGCGAAGTGGGGCTCGGCATGAGTGGTGGTGAGATTGAAGTCACAGGCAATGTCGGCGATTCCCCTGGCGCGGAAATGCACGGCGGGATCATTCGCGTGCAAGGCTCGGCTGGGAACTTTGTGGGGGGAGCGCGGGTCGGTTCCACTCGCGGCATGACCGGCGGTACGATTCTTGTGTTGGGGAACGCGCGCAACGGCATCGGCTCACGGATGCGCCGCGGCTTGATCGCCGTTGCTGGTAACGCTGGTGAACTCGTCGGGCACAACATGCTGGCCGGCACAATTGTCATTAACTGCGCTTGCGGCAGACATGCAGGCGCGGGAATGAAACGCGGCACGCTTTGCCTCGTTCACGACAGCGACGCGCAACTCTTGCCGACATTTCGCTACGCTTGCAGAACAAATTCACCGATGTTGGGTATGCTCGGTCGGCAACTCCAATCGCTCGGCTTTGAAAATCAGCTTGGCGAGACGAATCGGCAATGGCAGCAATTCAACGGTGACTTCCTCGCGTCCGGCCGAGGCGAATTGTTTGTGGCGAGTGGAAGATGATCGAAACAATCGACAACGTAACCTGCGCGGCTTGCGGTTTGATCTGCGAGAATGTAACGCTGCGTATTGACGACGGCCAAATAACAAGTGTTGCGGGGGCATGTTCGCTTTGCGAAGCACAACTCCTCGGGCTCTTTCTCGACGACAAGCAAATATCACCGGCCGATGCCATCGATCGCGCGACGGAAATGCTTGCCTCTTCGCGCGCACCCCTCATTTGCGGCTTGGCAGGGAGCACCATCGAAACCCAACGCGCTGCGGTGGCACTTGCCGACCACTTGGGGGCCACCCTCGATCCGGCCATCCCGGCGTTTCATCGCGATGCGATTGTCGCCATGCAAGCGGTGGGAGTTTCCACATGCACACTCGGTGAAGTCAAACAGCGGGCCGACGTGGTGCTATTTTGGGGTGCCGATCCCGCGAAATCGCATTCGCGACTCTACGAACGTTTTCTTGATCCACCGGGCACTTTTGTTTCGAGGGATCGGCACATCATCGGCATTGGCTCCCAGCGAAACAGCAATCGCGTTGATGAGTTCTTGCAGATCGACACGAGCGAGACTTTGGTGATTCTCACGGCCCTGCGCGCGATCATCGGCGGAGTCGAACTCTCAGCGGAATCCATCGGCGGGATAAACGTGCAGCAACTGCAACAACTCGCCAGCCGCCTCCAGCAAGCGAGCTACTCCGTGATCTTTTTTGGCCAGGAAATTGGCGGTGCGGCTGAAATCGAAGCGATCTTCTTGCTTGTGCGACTACTCAATGCCCAATCACGCTGCGCCGCGATCGGGCTTGGCGGTACGCAGTGTGAAAATGTCCTCACCTGGCAAACCGGTTATCCCTGCGGCGTGAATTTTTCGCTCGGTTATCCGCGTTACGACCCTTATGCCTATTCCACAAACACGTTGCTCGAACGGGGCGAAGTTGATGCGGTGTTGATGGTTGGCAGCGAAAATCTCGCTGAACTCTCAACCGCAGCTCAGTCGCAACTCGCCAAGCTACCGCTGATTCTGCTGGAAAATGCTGGCAGCACAAGCTCGCTGGACCCCACAATTCGCATCACCACGGCCCGGCCCGGGGTGCATTGCGGGGGGACAATCTTTAGAATGGATGGCGTGCCGCTCAAGCTGCGTGCCATCCGCGATTCTTCCCTCCCCACCGCCGCGTCTGTTCTCACCACCCTCCAAGCAGGAGTCTGTTCATCGTGCGTTTGATTTGCGTAGCTCTCACTGTTGTCTGTTCGCTCACGTTTTTGGCACCCCCTGTTCAGGCTGCCGATGTGCCCGGCATCGTCAGCGAGGATCCCGGCAATCCTGCCGCCGTCGCCATCGATGCCGAAGCGGGCGGTGGGTTCATGGTTCCCTATACCGTGACCATCCCCGATAGTGAGATTTCGTTTGAGATGATTCCCATCCCCGGCGGAGAATTCCTCTTGGGAAGTCCTGATTCGGAAGCAGACCGACGCCAGGACGAAGGACCACAAGTGCGCGTGAAGGTTGCGCCCTTCTGGATCGGTAAGCATGAGGTCACGTGGGCTGAGTACCAGCGGTTCATGGAACAATACGAAATCTTCAAGAAACTCGACGAGTTGCGTTTTACAGGGACGCGGATGGAATCGGCCAAGAAACAACTCGCCCAGATGCCAAAGGTGAAAGAGTATTTGGACAAAGAAGCTCTCGAAGTGGATGCGATCACTTGTCCCACGCCGCTCTACGATTCGAGTTTTACCTACGGCCCCGGTGAAGAACCCCAGCAACCCGCCGTGACGATGACCCAATTCGCGGCGAAGCAATACACCAAATGGCTAAGCGGCATCAGCGGCCAGCAGTATCGCCTGCCAAGCGAAGCCGAGTGGGAATATGCCGCCCGGGCCGGCACATCGACGGCTTTTTCTTTTGGCGACGATGCCACCCCGATTGGCGAGTATGCCTGGACGACCGACAACGCCGACTATCAAACTCATGAAGTGGGGCAGCTCAAACCCAACCCGTGGGGTCTTTATGACATGCACGGCAACGTGGCCGAATGGGTACTCGACCAGTATGTGGCCAAACATTATGCACGGCTCAAGGATGGCGTGACGGCGGCGAACGCCGTTGCTTGGCCGACCAAGCTGTTCCCGCGGGCGATCCGTGGCGGGAGTTGGCTCGCCGAGTCCCCCGAGTGTCGCAGTGCCGCCCGGTACAAGTCCGACGACCCCGAGTGGACCCTGTCCGATCCCAATTTGCCCACAAGTCCCTGGTGGTTCACCGAGGAACCGGCCACGGGGGTTGGTTTTCGCCTCGTGCGGCCCCTAGCGGCGATGGATGCCGAACTTTGCAAAAAAGTGTGGGACGCCGATGTCAAGCGGATTCAGCAAGACGTTGCCGACCGGCTGGAAGAGGGCCGCGGCGTGCAAGTTTCCGCCGATCCCCGCCTGCCGGGAGCCACTGCCGAATTAACCCGTTCCCAAGAAGTTGAATAGCACCAGTTGGCAGTGAGCCGACAATCGGCGATAATTACCAAACTGGTTATTCTCATCCTCTCATTCCTATCCGCAGGAGATTCTTGCGATGCCTACCGAACATCCCGCCTCGTCACTCGCTTTGCCCTCGCGTCGTGAATTCGTCAAAACCACTTCCGCTCTCGCGGTTGGCGGCGCAGCCCTGGCCACGGGCCTCAGTACCGCTCGCGCGGCCCAAGCCTTGGGCGACAAAGAAATCAAGATCGCGCTCATCGGTTGTGGAGGACGCGGCACCGACGCCGCCGTGCAGGCACTCTCCACCAAAGGCAAAGTGACCCTGTGGGCGATGGCCGACGCGTTCAGCCCCCAAGTGGAGCGTTCGCTCGACAAGATCAAGCGTACCCTCGAACAACGCTGGGGGAGCGATTCCGCGGAACGCATCAAATCTGCGATTCAGGTTCCCGCCGAACGGCAGTTCGCTGGTTTCAATGCGTTTCAACAAGCCATCGACAGCGGCGTGGACGTGGTAGTTCACGCGACGCCGCCCGGCTTTCGCCCACAACATTTTGAAGCGGCCATCGAAGCTGGCAAACACGTCTTCACCGAGAAGCCTGTGGCCGTCGATGCCCCTGGTGTACGCAAGGTACTGGCAGCCGGCAAACTCGCTGAGGAAAAAGGTTTGTGCGTGGGTGTCGGTTTACAGCGTCACCATGACCCCTCCTACGTCGAAACCGTCAAGCGATTGCAGGACGGTGCGATCGGCGACATTTTGCTCACGCGAGTTTACTGGAACAGCGGACCGCTGTGGCTGCGCACCCGTGGCGATTTTTACAAGTCCTACGGCCATGAGCCGACCGAGATGGAATACCAAGTGAACAACTGGTACTACTTCGATTGGCTCTGCGGCGATCATATCGTCGAGCAACATATTCACAACATCGACGTGAGCAACTGGGTCAAGCAGGCTCATCCGATTTCGGCCCAAGGGGCGGGGGGGCGTGAACGTCGCACTTCGTCAGACTTTGGTCAAATCTTCGATCACCACGTCGTCGAATTCACCTATGAAGATGGCTCGACGATGCTCAGTGAGTGTCGCCACATGGAGGGCTGTTGGAATGAGGTCGCCGAATATGCGACCGGAACGAAGGGGAAAACAATTATCAGTCGAGGGATGATCAAGTCGCCCGAGGGTGAGTGGAAATACGACGGCGAGCGTGGTGATCCGTATCAATTGGAGCACGATCATCTGTTCGCCGCGATCCGCGAGGGTAAGCCCTATAACGAAGTCGAGTATGGTGCCCATAGCACGATGACCGCCATCATGGGCCGCATGGCCACCTATTCCGGCAAGATGATGGAATGGGACAAGGCTCTCAACTCCGAGATTGATTTTTCGCCCAAGGAGTACGACTTCGCCGCAACTCCGCCGGTCGTGCCCGATGCCAAAGGCAACTATCCCGTCCCGGTCCCCGGCGTGACGAGAGTCGTGTAATACACCGATGATTGAAGCGATCGACCATGTCAATCTTGTGGTCCGCGACTTAGAGCGGATGACGGACTTCTATCGCGATGCGCTCGGCTTTACGGTCACGAAGCAAGTCACGATCTCCGGGGCCTGGATCGACGAGACGGTCGGCTTAAGCGGCGTCGAGGCTGAAGTCGTCTATCTCGACTTGCCGTCGGGACCGCGGATCGAATTGATTGATTACCACACGCCCACCGGAGTGGAACCGGCGGTCGCGAATCAGCCCAACGTGTACGGCCTGCGGCACCTAGCATTTCGCGTATCGGACATCGAATCGTTAGTGGCAAAGCTGCGCGCCGCGGGAGTTGAGTTTCAGAGCGACATCAAGTCGGTTCCCGACAGCCAAGTGAAATACTCCGGCGGAGTGCGGAAACGGCTGGTTTATTTTCGCGACCCCGAAGGAAATCTTTTAGAGTTGTGCGAGTATCGGTGAGATTAACTCACCACGTTCGTCGGCGCACCCGCTTGAAACGCGGCGAGATTGTCCACCACGGCTTGCAGCAAACGCGCGCGGGCGCTGTGTGTCGCCCAACCATAGTGGGGCGTGATAAAACAGTTGGGGGCGGAGAGAAGTGGATGATCGGCCGGGGGTGGTTCGACGGAGAGCACGTCGAGCCCCGCACCGGCGAGTTGCCTGGCGGCCAGGGCATCAGCCAGCGCTTGCTCGTCGATCAAGGGCCCACGACCGGTGTTAATTAAAAACGCCGTGCGCTTCATTTTCCCGAGTCGCTTCCGATTCACCAGTTCGTTGGTCTCGGGTGTCAGCGGACAATGCAAGCTCACGACGTCGGCGATCCGAAATAAGATGTCGATGTCTACCATGCTCACATAGCTTGGTCGCTGCACGGGGGAACGGCTGTTCGCCAACACCTTCATGCCAAAGGCGTCGGCGATTTTAGCCACCTCTCGGCCAATCGCGCCAAACCCGACGATGCCCATCGTCAGACCGGCAAGTTCGATCTGCGGCGTGTCCCAAAAACAAAAGTCGGGCGACGAAGTCCAGCGTCCTTCTCTTACCGCGATCGCATGGTCGCCGACGCGTTGTGTGAGATTCAATAAATGGGCAAACACCGTTTGAGCCACCGAGCGCGTGGCATAGCTGGGCACATTCATGACGACGATTCCGCGACTTTTCGCCGCGGCGAGATCGACGTTGTTGGTGCCCGTGGCGTTGATGCCAATGTATTTCAGTCGGGGGAGTTGGTTGATCGAGTCGGCCGTAAGGACTACCTTATTGATCAGCACCGCATCAGCAGACGCGGCCCGCTCGACGATTTCACTGTCGGCCGAGCGGTCGTAAATGGCACAACTTCCCAGGGCTTGCAGACCTTCCCAGCCGAGGTCTTCCGCGACCAGGGTGTAGCCATCGAGCACCACAATTTGGAAAGATTTTTTGTCCATGATCCGCCTGAATGATTCCACGGCAGGAGAACTTGCCAGCCCTCCAGGCTGCTTCGGCATCTTCTCGTACTCCAGGCCAGACGGAAACCCCCAAAATTATTGAGAGCGCTTGCATGATGATTGACTGATTCTTATTTCTTGCCAAATTGGCTGTCGGTTCAGCGAACTGGCTGTTGGAGAATAGAAAATGAAACTTTTGCGTTACGGCGAAAAGGGATGTGAGCAGCCAGGAATTCTCGATGGGGAAGGCCGCATACGCTCTCTGCAAGGACTCATCACTGATATTTCGGGAGAATTTCTCGCCGATGAAACGCTCGCCAAATTGCGACAACTCGATCTGCACACTTTGCCAATTGTGGAGGGTAACGTCCGTGTGGGGCCCTGCGTTGCGGGAACCAGCAAAATCATCGGGATTGGCCTGAACTATGCCGATCACGCGGCTGAGACCGGCGCGGAAATTCCCACGGAGCCGGTGATCTTCATGAAGGCCACCACGGCGATTTCCGGTCCGTTCGACGACGTGGAAATTCCTCGCGGCTCGACCAAGACCGATTGGGAGGTGGAACTTGGCGTCGTCATCGGTAAGCGAGCCAAATATGTGACCGAGGAAAACGCCCTCGACCATGTGGCGGGCTACTGCGTGGTGAACGATATCTCGGAGCGCTCTTTTCAGAAAGATCGCTGCGGCACGTGGGACAAAGGCAAGGGGTGCGACACGTTCGCTCCGCTCGGACCTTGGCTGGTGACGCGCGACGGAATTCCCGATCCCCAACAGCTTGATTTATGGTTGGAAGTTGACGGCCAGCGCTATCAAAACAGCTCCACCAGCACGATGATCTTCGGCGTGAAAACACTCGTGAGCTACATCAGCCAATTCATGTCGCTCCTACCAGGTGACATCATCACCACCGGCACGCCACCGGGGGTCGGCATGGGAATGAAGCCAATGGTGTTCCTCAAGCCGGGTCAAACCATGCGGTTGGGCGTTACCGGACTCGGTGAACAGCAACAGCTAACCGTGGCCGCGGGGTAACTCGGACTTCCAGTAAAAAAAATCGCGATGAACTGTGGCACTTGTACGGCCACGGTGTCGAAGAGCACGCCGACCTCACGCGGGGGCGTATCGCGCGAGCCCGGGCACGCGATCGAAGTCGGCATCATTGCTGGCGATATTCGTCAGACCGAGGTGCTGCATCACCGCCACGGTGAGCGCATCATTGCTCAACAAACCATATTGGATGCTCACCGACGCGGCTTTGGCGACCAGGTCAACGGGGATCGCCACGACATGAATTCCCAGCTTGGGGATTCTTTCGATGGCCTCACGGAAGGCCGTCAACTCGTTACATGTGACGCGCTCGATCAGCTTCGTACACAGCGAACCGAGCACTGGAAACGGGATGAAATGGTAAACCAATGTATTGGTATCCAGAAAGATCGTTTCGCCAGTTTCAAGATCATCGAATGTCATAGATAATACGTATCCTCGGCTTCTTTCAGGATACGTTCCAGGGTTTCGGCATCTCCGGTCCAACCCATCATGCCTGCCGTTTGCTCGGCCAGACTAGGGCCCTGCTGGACCGTCACCCGTACCTTTTCGTGCTCCTTGAAAGGCAGCGGTTGCGTCAATTTGAGCACGCCGTTTTCGTAGACGGCTTCCACGGTCATCGTCATCACTTGATCTCCATCAAAAAAGCGCGTGCAGAACACATTACCTCAATTATACCTTATTTGAGCCAAACACCAACCAGGAATAAACTCATGATCCGCTTGGCCGAACGCCTTCTTCACCGTAGCCTATGGCGTCGCATGATACTGACCCAACTTCCAGCAGGAGGAATGCCGTCCCCGAGCTTTGCGATTATTCAAACATGACTTGGATTTTGGTGAACTCGTGGGGACGTTCGCTCCATTGCCGTAAGAGCTCCCCGGCACCCGCGAGATTGGTTGTGTGCGAGATCACCTCCCGCACGGGAAACTGGCCGCCTTCAAGCAGCTTGATCACGCTGCGGAAATCTGACGGCATGGCGTTGCGCGAGCCGAGGATATCAAGCTCCTTCATCACGAAATATTTGGTTTCGTATTCCACACACGCCTTGGCATAGCCGATGTAAACCACGCGGCCCCCAAAGCAAACTTCGCTCACTGCGGCTTGAAACGTTTGCGGCAGGCCAATGGCTTCGATGATGACGTTCGGCCCATCGCCGTTTGTATGTTCGGCAAGCGCATCGTGCAGCGATTCGCGGCCGGAATGAATTCCCAAACTGGCCCCACACTTGCGAGCTAGATCGAGCTTGGTGCCATCAATATCGATGGCAATGACTTTCGCTCCCCGCGCGGCAGCACCGGCGATCGCGCCCAAGCCAATCGCCCCGCAACCGAGTACCGCGACCGTGTCATGGGCAGTGACGCGGCCACGATGGACGGCATGAAAACCAATTGTCAGAGGCTCGACGAGCGCAAGCTCGGAGAGTGACAATTTCGGCGAGGAAAGCAGTTTTTCGGGAGTTGCGGCAATAAACTCGGCCATGGCCCCTTCGCGCTGCACGCCGAGGGTCTGATTGAACTGGCAGCAATTCGTGCGGTCGCTACGACAGGAGGTGCATTGGCCACAAGCCGTATAGGGCATCACGAGCACTTCTTGTCCCATCTCAAAAGCATGATTGACATTCGTCCCCACATCAACCACAACGGCCCCGACTTCATGCCCAGGAACGCGGGGATAACTCACAAGAGGATTCAACCCACGGAAGGTGCTGAGATCGCTACCACAGAATCCAACGCAAGCCACCTTGAGTAACACCTCGCCCGGAGCAGTCGCGGGACGCTCACGTTCCACCAGCGAGGTCTTGCCCGGTTCATTAATCACGAAAGCTTTCATCGCGGATTTCCTAACGCTTATGTATTGAGATGATAAACTTCGCTTGCGGTTTCGCCGAAGAGACGGTTTTGCTCATTTGTTGAAAGCTGTGCCGATAGTTCCGACACTGTTTCTACCCATCGCCCATACTCACAAGCCACCAAACAGACCGGCCAATCGGAACCGAACATCAAGCGTTGCGGGCCAAACGCGGTGAGGACCACGTCCCAATACGGTTGTAACTGTTTGATGGTCCAAGCATGATAATCAGCCTCGGTGACCAGGCCCGAGATTTTGCAATACACATTCGGTCGCAGGGCGAGCTCGCGAATGTTCTCGGCCCACGGCAGGATGACACTCTCCTTGATTCGTGGTTTGGCGATGTGATCCAACACAAAGACTTGCTCGGGGTGTCGGTCGACGAACTCGATTGTCTGCGGCAAGTGTCGTTCAAAGATGAGAATATCGTACACCAAGTCGAAATCGAGAAGCGCGGAAACGCCGACATTGAAATCACTACGCAAAATGAATTGCTCGTCAGTCTCACCCTGCACGACGTGCCGTACGGCCTTCAACTTCCTGTTCGCGGAAAATTGTTCTAGATACTCACCAACTCGCGGATCGACGAGCGGCATCCAACCGACAACTCCCTTGATGAAATCGTACTCGTCGGCGAGCGAAAGCAGCCATCTGGTTTCTTCGATTGATTGCCGTGCTTGCACGGAAACAACGCCGTCGATCCCGGCGGCTTGAATTTCACCTTCCAGATCAGTCGGCAAAAAGTCCCGCCGAATTCGCTGCATTGAGTCATCGATCCAAGCGAACTCCTCGGGATTGTAGTGCCAGAAGTGGTGATGCGCGTCGATTCTCATGACTTCACGCCGATTCGAGAATCATGTTGGCATATTGAATTGTCTCACCGGTGCGAATCAGGCCGATGGCATGGGGCACGCGGCGTTTGAGTTCAACATGCGACTCGTGCAAAAGTTCAACTCCTTCGAACGCGGCGGCGAATTGGTCGATCATTTGCTTCGTGTTGTTGACGAGAAATTCATCTGCCATCCAGGCCTTGCCGACGACAAAGTTTTGCCTGACGGCACGCAAAACTTCGAGCACCGAGGGAATGCCATCAATGAGCGAGATATCGACGGTTTCAATCGTCGGCCAAAAGGGGAAGCCGCGGTCGGCAATCACCAGCGTGTTTGTGTGTCGCACACGACTGAGCAACGCATTGATTTGCGGATTCAGGATTCCCGTCTTAAGCATGGCTAAGCTCACTGAACAAGTCATCAACAATAAGGATAATCACTCGCGATGAGACGATCGCGTTTCGCGTCGAGCCAAAACTCCGAGGGTAGGGTTGCTTCGACCGCTGACACATTATAACCAACCCGCGTGGGATCACTCGTGTTGAGTGAAATGGCGACGACTCCCGGCGGTGTCAGGCCAAATTGAATGCAGGCAACCGCCGGCCTAATCTCGTGCTTTTCGCAGAGAGCAAGGAACTTTTCCCGCCATGAAAATAATTCAGGATCACTCGCTGGGCTGACGATGCGGTAGTCGAAAAACTTGCCCCCCACGAGAAAACCTGCGTGGAATACGGCCGAATTGATGATGGCAATTCCTTTGGCCACCAACCGTGCGACGAACTCCAGCAACTCCGGCGGATGACGGTAAATCGTGAGACTATTGGCGAGCATCACCCAATCGAGGGCGACCTCGCGTTCAATCTCTTCGATCACTCGCCAATCCTTCGAGCCGATGCCAATGGTCTGCGTCTTGCCGGCAACTTTCAGTTCGTGCAGCGCTCGATAGGCCCCGATGATGTCCGCCAGTCGCTTGTCGCGGTCGGCGTTGGACGTGGCTGCCGCAAGATATTCATCCGGATCGTGCACCGACAACATTTGCGGCGGGTATTCAGGCCCTAACAGTTCGCAACCTTGTTCCCAACATGCAAAAATTCCTTCGTAGCTGATGCACTGCACGGCGTCGTGCTGGAGGTCAGCCCACGCGCCGGGTTCAAAGGTGGGTTCAGGCGTGGTGAGCGGCACACGCTTCCAACCGAGCTTATTGCTGATAATGATCCGACTCGGCGAGATTTCCAGTTCACGCAGATTGTGGCCAATCATCTCGAGCGCCAACCCCGCGCCATATTTGCCGGCGGAATCAATCACCACTGGCGGCTCCTGATGTGCAAACCACTCGCGCGAGATCGCCAGCTTGGTTTTTTCAGGCAAAGCTTCGTACAAATTGCCGAGGCAACTCGTCCCGAAAACAATTCGTGGGATTCGCAAGCTGGTCTTGCCGAGTTCTGAGAATTTCATTTGGGAATGACTCTCGCAAAGGCGCGAAGGCGCAAAGAAATTAAAAAATCAAACGGCTTAGAATCATTCATTTTGCGCCTTCGCGCCTTTGCGAGAGCTCTTTAGTCTCTACATTCCCGCGCGCAGAGCATCCAAGTGACGAGCAAAATGTTCTTCGAGCACTTCCGCGTAGGTGTCTTGATGGTCGGAAAGGCACTGTTTCACCAGCTTGCCAAACCTTGCGTCCGTCAAGACCGAGCCGAACGTGCAGTGCAAAATCTGCCGACCCGCCTCGGTGAACCCCTTGCCCGTGGGGACATCTTCCCAGCGCTCCAAATATTTTTTGACCAAGTCGGTGTCGTTCAATTGGCTCGGCGCCGGGACGGTATCAAGAGTCGCATGAACATGGTAAGTCGCGCGATCCGTGTCGTAGCGCGAGCAACTGAACTCGCATAATTCCCGAAACGCGGCGGGCTCGTGAATCGCCACAACCCGCAAGGCCTCCAAATACGACGTGCCCGCGGTTTTCACATGGAACTGCCCCTGGGTAGCCCGCGACAGCGCGGCATACATCGAGACCTTGTCGGAACCCGAGTGCAGACTGATCTTGTACGGACCCAACTGCCGAGCAATCGCAGCGTGGTCGTTCAGCGACTTGTCGAGGGCCGCATGATCGCCGATGTAATCGACGCCTTTTTCAAAGTGTCCAATAAACCGGGGGGCGAGCGACACGAGCTTCATGTCGTTGAGCAAGCATTGCTCGGCAATGATAAAATGCTCGGCAAGTGTGGTCGGCTGCTCGGTCTCATCCACCGAAAGCTCGATCTCAAACGGCCGATCCGCCGCTTCCTGCACTTGGCGAATATGAATCGCCAGTTCGATCGCTTCGCGAATCGCCCGGCCATATTTCACCGCGGCACGCTGCACCGAGAGTTCATCGAACTTGATCGTCGTACCTGTCGATAGTTTGATGTCTTTGCCGACATAGCCGTGCGTCCAGCCGGCGTATTCTCTAACGTCGTTGAATTTTTCGCGGACGGCCCCCGCGTCGTAGTCATCGGCTTTTTGATCCACGTGTCCCGAGGGATCAATTGTGAAGAACGTGAAGCCCGCCACGGCCGTGCGATCCACGTCTTCGCGCGTTTTCAAGTGATCCGCGTCAGCTCCGTGCGCGTCGCTCCAATTGCCAGCGGCGAGTGCTTGCATGGCGTCGCCCATCACCCCTTCAGGAGTGCGGCTGGTGCGAGCCATCTCGCGAATCGACTGTTGAGCGAAAATTGGTGCGATCCCCTGCCCCGCTCTGCGCAACGCCGCCAAGTGGCCCGGCGTGGCCAAGCCGATGCGATCGCCGAAACCGAAGGAAGGAGTCATGCCGAGCGTCGTCGGCCGTGGAACTGTTGATGCCATTGGTATTCCGACGTCGAGGGACGCCTCCGCTAGAGAGCAGCATTAAACGCAATCGCGTTGACTCTGAACGCAACCACTCGCCAAGTTGAATTCCTTAAGATAACTTGAACCCTGTTCGTTGAACATTGTGTTATTCGGACACAATCAAAATTCCCTCCTCGCATGTCATACATCGCGGCTCAGGCCACTCGTGTAGGAACATTTCCTTGCAAACGCAACGCAAAATCTCGCACGATATTCTGCTTTTCATGGCACTTTGCTTGTTGTGCGAACCACTCACGGCGTCCGCCTCGCCCTGGGTACTCTGGTATGACAAGCCCGCCGAAAAATGGGTAGAAGCCTTGCCGGTGGGAAATGGCCGGATGGGGGCGATGGATTTCGGCGGCGTCACGCACGCCCGCTATCAAGTGAATGAAGACACCCTGTGGACCGGCGGGCCACGCAGTTACGCCCATCCCGGCGCTGCTAAGTTCTTGCCCAAGATTCGAGAACTGTTGTTCGCGGGCAAGCAAGCAGAAGCGGAACAGCTCGCCGGCGAACATTTCATGTCCGTGCCACTGGGCCAAATGGCATATCAACCGTTGGGGGACGTGGAACTTGAGTTCCCCGATCATGCGAAGTTCACAAACTATCGCCGTGAACTTGATCTCGACACGGCAACGATCACCACAACCTATCAAGTCGACGGCGTGACCTACACGCGACAGACATTCGCAAGTTATCCTGAGCGCGTTATTGTGATTCGCCTGACTTGCGACAAACCGAAAATGCTTTCGTTCAGCGCGAAGCTCGCCAGCCCGCAAACCGATCTCAAATTCTCTGCTGCTAATGAGGAGACAGTGCAGATGACGGGCCGGGTGCGCGATAGCGACAATCTTCGTGCGGGAAATCCCAAGGGACAGCTGCGATTTGCCGCGCACTTGGCATGTGGGGAAACCGACGGCGAAATCATCGTAAAGAATGAAAACATCGCAATCAAAAGTGCCACCCATGCGAAGCTGCTTCTCACCGCCGCGACGAATCATGTCAACTTCCGCGACATCACGGCCGATTCGATTGCACGTAGTGCGGAAGACATGGCAAAGGTTGCCGACAGAGGGTTCGCGGAACTGCACAAGGTCCACCTCGACGATCATCGAAAGTTGTTCCGCCGCGTGACGTTGGAATTGGGCGATGATTCGAAAAACAATTTGCCGACGGATGACCGCGTGCTTGCTGCGGCGGAAACGAGTGATCCGCAACTTGCCGCGCTGTTGTTCCACTATGGCCGTTACCTGTTGATCGCGTCGAGCAGGCCCGGCGGTCAGCCGGCGAATCTCCAGGGTTTGTGGAACGACCAACTCTCGCCGCCGTGGGACAGCAAGTACACAACCAACATCAACGCCGAGATGAACTACTGGCCCGCCGAAGTTTGCGGCTTGAGCGAATGTTGCGAACCGTTGTTTGCCGCCATGGAAGAACTGGCCCAGTCAGGTGCGGAAACGGCCCGCGAACATTATGCCGCGCGGGGCTGGGTGCTGCATCATAACTTTGATTTATGGCGCGGCACGGCACCAATCAACGCCGCCGACCACGGCATTTGGCCCACGGGCGGGGCCTGGTTGTGCCAACATCTCTGGTGGCATTACCTCTACACGGGTGACGAAGTTTTCCTGCGTGACCGGGCTTACCCCCTGATGAAAGGTGCCGCTGAATTTTTCGTTGACGTGCTCATCGAAGACCCTCGCAACCCGGAAAAATGGCTCATCAGTGGGCCAAGCAATTCGCCGGAACAAGGCGGCTTGGTGCTTGGTCCCACGATGGATCACCAAATCATTCGCGAGTTGTTCTCCAACACGAGCGCGGCCGTCGACATCTTAGGTGTTGATGCCGAATTCAGCGCAAAACTAAATGCCATGCGTGAGCGAATCGCTCCCAACAAGATCGGCAAGCACGGCCAACTGCAAGAATGGCTCGCAGACGTAGACGATCCGCAAAACCGCCATCGGCACGTCTCGCACTTGTGGGGAGTCTTTCCAGGCCATGAAATCAACTCAAAAACTCCGGAACTCCTCGAAGCCGCAAAGAAATCGCTCGAAATGCGCGGCGATGGCGGCACCGGCTGGTCGCTCGCTTGGAAGATCAACCTGTGGGCGCGTTTGTGCGACGGCGATCACGCCCATAAAATGCTCGGCAACCTGCTGACGCTCACAGGTTCATCGAAGACGGAGTACGGGGGCGGCGGCATCTATCCCAACTTGTTCGACGCCCACCCCCCTTTTCAAATCGACGGCAACTTCGGGGCCACCAGCGGCATCTGCGAAATGCTTTTGCAATCGCAT
>Ga0163151_10002049_pt1 | contig 32412 bp, 31 predicted proteins | sample OliLakLV19MP5IB2_FD_145596 | JGI IMG/M metagenome (GOLD analysis project Ga0163151, IMG submission 145596) | Freshwater microbial mat bacterial communities from Lake Vanda, McMurdo Dry Valleys, Antarctica - Oligotrophic Lake LV.19.MP5.IB-2 | ecosystem: Environmental > Aquatic > Freshwater >... | reverse complement strand
TTTTTAACATACTTAAAAATATATTTTTCTTCTTCTTGCACGTGATGCTCAACCATTTCTCGTAAAACTTTAAGTTTACTAAACCACTTCAATGGATTCTTTGGTTGCACACTTCTTTTTAATTCAGTGAGAAGCTTGTCTACTAATTCATGTTCAATCGCGCTCTCATGAGTCATGAATTCAACATCTTGCTTCTTCACGGTAAAAAGGCGTTTGTAAACGACGCGCTCTTCAGCTTTTGCGTGACAGCTCAAAGTCTCATGTAGTTTTAAATAAAGTTCTTTTAAGCCAGCGCTTTTGGTTTCTCCGCAATAGCTTTCAAGTTGTTTAAATAAAACAGAAATCATCTTGTGATCACGATTTAATGCCTTAGCAATATCCATTTTCACTTACCTCCAAATACTAATAATTATTTTAAATGCTGGGCTGATTTTTGAAGTGAATCAGTAATTTCGCAATATGCGCGTTTAAAACCTGACATAACTTCTTTCCAAGCTTTCATAAAACCAACTCGTAATTCTTGATATGATTCACGGCCCACTTTACTTACAGTTTGAGCTGTATCTTTTAGGGTGGTGGTTATGGTTTCACTGCTACTATCACTTTGGTTCCAAGCTTTTGCTTGACCATTGCTATTGCCGCTCATTTGACTGCCATTATTTGACATCGTGGATGATGAGCCCATGGGTGAAGTTTTTTTACTTTTATTTACTGAAGTTGATGGATCGATGTAAGCCATTTTATTTCTCCTTGTATGTTGCTCATCTGAGCAGATTTAAAAATATGAAGCCCTATTTAAAGGGCTTCATAATAAGATTTTACTCTTCGTCTTCGTTGGTTAAATTTGGTTTGCGTTGCTCTTGACCACCTGAGCCTTCTTGTGAGCGACGATCAGATTGTTTTTGATCATCATTCATTCTTTTATCAGCTTGCAACTTTTGATTGCCTTCATCAGGTTGCCCAGCTTGTCGTTTGTCATCGGGTCTTTGTTCGCGATTTTCATTGTTACCCATAAAATTACCTCCAGTTGATTGTTTTACCGATGGTCTGTATTGCAATGCTGTTGCCAAATAAATATATGCTCTATTTGCGCTTAGCTTGAAGAAGAGCTTTTTGCAGAGTCAAAATAACTCTATGAGAGTTGTTTTGACTCTAATGCAATTGAAATTAATGTTGATATTTTAAGTGTGTAGAATAATTCCGTAGCGTGATTTTTTTTGTACTGATTCTAGCCCAGGCGACCAGATTGTTTCGTTGCCCCGCGTAAAACCAATGTCAGTTGCATATGCTAACGAAATATTGAATTCTTCAAGTGAGGGATTACTTAAAATTAAAATTCCTTTTTGTGATTTGAGCAACTGATAAGCATGCTCAAAAATTTTGTATGGGTTTAGATGTTGAATTGGTAAACCCCACGAGAGTAATGGCTCTACAGTTACAAACGGGTGCAGTAAAAAAGCTACATGGAGTGGTTGTTTCCAATTGAGAAAATCCATTGCATGATAACTTCCGTTTTTAACTCTCTGTGCAAAATACTTTCCATATGCTGCACGTGTTCTGCCGTTTTGGAGTCTACGGTGAGCGTCGATTTCAATGCCAAATAGCTGTGGATCTAAATTGTACTTATTGAAATAATTTTCATAAGCCGGTGCGAAACCAAAATTACGAGCCCCAATATCTGCAACCAGTGGTGATTGAGTATTAAAATTTACTGCAGAAATTAAATCAATGGCGATTAAAAACTCAGATATTTCATCATGAAGAGCGAGATCACTTGTGGGAATTGGATGTGAATGAGGAATTGATGGGGCCCATGACAATCGGTTACGCACAAAAAATTCTATTTTATTTTTTATATTTAAAATGGAGTATTTCATAAATCTACATTTAATTGCGCAAAAATTGAGTCGCGAATAATTCGTTTATTTGTAGGGATAAAATAACCGATTTTAAATGTAGCGTTTTGTAGCTTCCAAGAAGTACCAATAAGTGCTCCGCCTTTGTAGCTTTGACTGCCCATCCATTCAGCTGAAAGTGTGAGGCTATTTATTAACTCAGGTAGTGGGCGTGCCCAACCAGCTATGATGCCTTTGTTTGAGGCTTGAAAATTTTCATTGACCATTACTTCAGAATTCCCTGAGAAATATCCAATTTTAAATGCCCCGGTAAGATCCCATTTTTTTTCAAATTGAAGGTATAAAATATTGGGGCTGTTTGCATTTGTTTTAAAGGCATATTCATAAAAGCCTATGGCTACGCTGATGGGTGACGCATTTTGTGAGACTAAAAACTTTCCGTGGGTTCGAAGTGCGTTGAGATTGTCTTGTGTTGTTGGCTCAAACCAATCTAGACCTGCTTCAACTGAAAGTTCTTGATTATCAAAAATACCATAAGTTGCGCCTAAACTTGTCGAAGGAGGAATTGCTTGAGTGTCAGAATATCTTTTATCAACATTAAAGTGTGACCTAGTATCAATGCGCCATTTTTGAGCAGTAAGTGTTTCGTTATTGGGTAGCATTAAATAATTAGTTGAGTATGCAAGTGCATTTGAAGCAAATAATATGAGGCTCAGGTAAATGATGATTTTCATATTTTAAAATCGTAGCAAGCTTTTACTTAGAAATCAAAACTATCAGCTCCTGAGAGCTGCACAAACACTTTTCCTGTCCAAGGATTCCCATCATAAGCGTTTGCAAATTCTGGAGGCAAAATATTATGAGTGACAGAACCGCCCAGACCAAAATTTAAAGAATCCATCTGAAATAAATCGTATGTATAACCTAAAGTGAGGGCGGTGAGCCATTGAGCAACGCCTGAATTGGCGCTTACAACTAGTAATTCTGCGGGGCGCCGTTCGATCAGTTCAAATCTTCCCCATATTTTACTTTGAGTAAGTGGAACAATAAATTCCTCACCAATTGATCTTAATGCAGTTTCACTATTATTCCGTGTCATGCCGACGATGAGAGCATTAATTAATTTAAAGTGGTGTGAAAATTCACTAAATGTATAAGCAGATAGTGAGTACTGCACACGAAATGCAAGACCTGTGTCATCGTGTTCAGGGCTAGTAATATAGGCAGCTGATCCCATAAGCCAAATAGAGGGGCTCAATTCTTGGGTGAGTCTAAGCGCATAAGAATTAAATCTTCCAAGTTCAATGTCTGTTTCAGTCGGGTGTGGTTCTAAGCCATGAAATACAGAGGGCTCAATTCTCAATGCGCCTAATTGAAGTGCTCCTCCTAAAACATTACTTGAGATGTGTCCTGAGTCTTGACCTAAATGATGTCCTAGTGGTGCGTCTGGATTCACCATGCCCGTAGGTCTATGCATAAATGCTATGGGGCCAGCTGTTGAAGAACCACGAGGAGAATAAAATATTTTTGCATGATTGTTTCCAACGGGTAGGCGAATGGTGTCGCTCAAAGTGAGTCCCATAATGGGAGAAGTGTGGGGATGTTGAGCATCTATATAAGGTTGTCGGTAAGAATTTTCTTCTCCTATTTGAAGTAGTTCGGGGTTACCGGTGTTTGGGAGTGTCCATAATTCTGATGTAAGCATGAGTTCTAGATTAACGTAATTGTTCATATCAAGTGAACTACCTGATTCAATCATCAGCATGTGAGGTGCGGCAAATGAACGTTTTCCACGTTTGCCAGAAGATGATTGCCCGATTAAAAAAGCATTTCCATGAACCATTGTATGGAGTGAACCTATGTATTCACCCGGTCGAGGTACACACATAGCAAGTGCTGGATCAACATATTCTGCATCTGAACATTCAAACGGACGGCTACTTTGATGCTGGTGTGAAGTTTTAATTTGCTGCTGTTGAGAAGTTTTAATCGGTTGTGCGACATTATGTTTTGAATGATCTTCTTGACCGTAACTGAAAGTCAGGGGAATAAAAATTAATAAACAAAATAAAAATGTCTTCATTGTTTAACAACAAATAACATCAAAATTAAAAACCAATAAGACCCGTATTTCATGGGTTTACTCCTCTTATTGAGCCTTAGAGCAAAGCGCATGCCTGCATTAAAACGAACTAATGCTTAATAAGTATTTCTCTGGGACATTTTGTCGCACTTGCACTAAGATTAAGATTCACAGGAGAACAAATGGCGAAATCACCCCACCACCATCATCACCATGTGGAAACACATTTTAAATCACCAGAGATTTTGCGTGATTTAGTTTTGGGTATGTCAGATGGTCTTACGGTTCCTTTTGCATTAGCTGCCGGACTCTACGGCGCTACTTCGAGCAATTCACTTATAGTAACTGCCGGTATTGCTGAAATCGTTGCTGGTTCAATAGCCATGGGTCTTGGCGGATATTTAGCTGCGAAAAGTGAAGTTGAGCATTATTCAAGTGAACGTGCGCGGGAACAGCGAGAGGTGCGTGATATTCCGCACGTTGAAGAAAAAGAAATTTATGAAGTATTTGAAGCTTACGGATTAGATGAGAAAACAGTTCGGCCTGTTGCAGAAGCTTTGAGTAAAAATCCAGAGGCTTGGGTTGATTTTATGATGCGCTTTGAATTGGGATTAGAAAAACCAGATCCACGTCGAGCATTTAAAGGGGGCTTAACAATCGCATTTGCCTATATTGCAGGAGGCAGTATTCCTCTTGCTCCGTACATTATTTTTTCAGATGTTCATAAATCACTTTTGTATTCTTGTGGGTTTACACTAATAGCTTTATTAGTTTTTGGTTATGTCAAAAGTAAATTTCTCGGCACAGCCCCATTGAAAGGTGCTCTTCAAACTTTATTTGTTGGAAGTGTTGCTGCGAGTGCGGCGTTTTTTATTGCGCGGGCAATATCTTAAAATCACATTGAGTAATTGTATCGGTTAAATATGCTGCATCTTTTTTTGAACCATATTTGAGAATTCCGTAAGCGCGCTGGCCGCAGGGAAGTGTCAGTGTTAAAATTTTTGATCTATTAATTGCTGTGATTTTAATAGACTCATCTACAACACCGAGTTCAGTAATTTGTGGCGAAACTCGTTCAGACTTAATAACGCTTAGAATTTCTTGCCCGTTTCCGAATCTACCAGTTGCCTGAACTGTGGCCTTGAGATTGATAATTTCTATTTTTAGAATTGATCGAGCCTCATCTTTATCAACCGTGCAGCTGATTTGAGTTAATTCGTTAGATGAAGTGCCTATGCATTGCTCATAGAACCCGCGATTTGATGCACGTGCATCTATAGAAATACTCCAAATCAATAGTGTAAGGATTATATAAAAAGGACTGAGTTTATTCATCGCCTTACCCCGCTAGCATCTGAATACTATCTATCAGGAGGCACCTTAGTAAAAGCTTCAATACCCTGTCAAAAGGTTTCGCTTGAGTTGCATATTTGCTTAAGAAGTTTACAGAGAGCCGCCGTAAAACGGCAATATGTACATGGCTCGATTATAAGGGCATTTAAATGCGAGCTCAGGCTTGAGAGAAATTGAGAAAATCTGTCATTGGCTTGTACTGATTTTGCATAAATTTGGGCATGAGCTATGAATAGAATTGAGTTGGCTTTATTTTTAGGCGGTTTTAGTAATATTTCAAAAAGCTGGCATTGATCACAATCCCTGGCCTTTGGATTGCAATAAGTTTCAAAATGAACCCGTTAACATTAACTACTAATAGGAGTATTAATATGTTTCGTATGATTTTAAGTAGCGTCGTTATCGCCTCAGTTCTTGTAGGCGCAAACGTAAACGCACAAGTAAATAAACCAGCTGCCCCCAAAACACATGGTAAAGGTGAAGTAAAGCCTGAAACCAAAGTTCTAAAAGGCCCCGCAATTGGTGAGAAAGCTCGCGTTGAAGCAGCTGAACAAGCTAAGCGTAACGAAGCACTCAAAGCAAAAGTAGATGGTCTTAAATCAGCTGCTACAGCTGAAAATATCAATCACCTTTCCAATAATTCTGGAGATGGCGCAAAAATTCGTGGTGAAGCCGCAAAATTTAATTTCCTTAATAATGTAAACGTTCTTAGCCGTTCATTAGATGTAAGCTTAGCTAAAGATGGCAAAGTAAATGCTAATGTTAATTTGGCTGACCTTAACCGTGTTGAAGAATTAGCTCGCAAATCACCAGCTCGTTTCGAAGGTTTAAATGAAGCGCTTTCTTTGATCGGTAAAGTTGAGACAGCACAACAGACTCAATTTCAAGAATTCACACGTGCTATGTTCGACGTATTGATCGCAGAAGTATCTGTAAGCAAAGCTGAACGTAGTATGTTTAATGCTAAATTCATCGCTGATGCTTACAAATCATACAGTAATTCAAATGCAATTGAAGCTTACGTTGGTATTCTACGCATGACCAAAACTGTTATGGCTAAACAGGGTCTTACTGGTAAACTTGCTCTTAAAGAAGGAACAATTTTATACGTAATGGAAAAAACTGGTAAAGATCGCTTACAAGCTACAAAGATTGCCGATGATTTGATCGCCGGTCGTTGTTTAGCTGCAATGGCTGCGTAATTATTTAATAAAAGATTATACGGGAACTAATACTCCTAAAAGGGTCGGTAGAAATACCGGCCCTTTTTTTATCAACTGACCTTAACCTGTTGTCTATACTTTAGACGCCTGTCTGCCGCTTACGCGAGTTTGTGAATTTGCAAATGAGTAACTCTAAGCTAAATCATTGTAATTATAGGGGATTCTAGGGTCTTCTGTGGCCCAGGCCTTGCTTTAAGAAGCAGTAGAGGTAAGCATGAGAAAATTATTCTTAAACTTTTTGACTCTGATTTTCTTTATTGAATCAAGCGTGGGTATGACTCACGGAGCATGGGCGCAAGTTGGTGGCCGTGTACCGATTGATAATATTAAAGAAGAAAAAAAAGAAAATCCAATTGCGAGTCTTAAATTAAAAATCATGGGGCAAAAAACTGAAATCTTGCGTCTTACAAATGAAGAGAAGATTTTAAATAAACGAATTAAAGCAGGAAACGCAACAACTGATGAATATAAAGCACAACGAGTAATGAAGTTTAACATTGCCGCTATGAAAGCAGAGCTTCCCCAATTAGAAGCTCAGTTGGCGCAATTAAAAGCTAATTTAAAGCCAGCAGCTCCATTAATTAAAGAAGATCTTAGCCGTTTAACATTTGAAGACGTTCAAACAAGAATTAAAGGAATTGAAGATCAAAATAAAATTTTTAATGATGAAAAAGATAAAATTGAGAAAAAAATTGAAGATAGCAAATCTAGCATTGCTGATTTAACGCGACTGAATGTTCTTAAAACAAAAATTTCTATTAATAATGCTGATCTTCAAGATTTTAAAGCGCGAGAAGCGCGTTTAAAAACAAAAACTCCTACTATTCGAGTAACAACACCGCTGGTAACAGAAAGAACCCAAAGACCTGATTACAAAACTGCACTTAAAGAAATTCAAGAAGCGATTGTAGACACTGAAGGTTCTATTGGTGATATTAAAGCGAAAAAATCTGACCCAAAAGCTACTGTAAAACTATCGGATTATGAGCAGTTGCCACGCTTAACAAGTGAGCTAGAAACACTTAAAAAGAAACAAGAGCAATTAAAATATATTATTAGTCGCACAGATGAAAAGCTCTCACCTTTTGAACTTGGTGAGCGAGTAGATGCTCTGCGTGCACAAGCTGAGAAATTAAGAAAACAAGCTGCTGAGTTAGAAGCTAAAATTGATTATACAAAAACCGCTGAAGAAATTTCTAAACAGCAAATGGAAGCAGCAAAAATTCAGCTGCGCGCTCAAGAAACTGAAGAAGTAGCTGCTAAGATTGAAAATAAAAATCAAGAGCGTGATCGGCGAGCAGAGAATAAATTTTTAAATCTAAAAAATAAAAATCTAAACAAACCTAATAATAATGAAGCTCTACTTGCTCAAAATGTAAAAGATCTTCGTGCGAAAGATTCAGCAAATAACCCTGTTAAAGTTAAACTTAACGGTTTTGGAACAAATTTAGATCCTGCATGGCTTGCTGCGACTCAAGGGCCAGCTGCCGTTACAAAAGAGATTGCACAAGATGGCGAGATCTTAAGTTTAAGAGACATGCTCAATAGGGGCAGTGTTCATAAACAAACCATTGTACCCATCGGTTATGCTAAATTGTTATTTGCAATGACCATCAGTGAGGCTTTTCAAGCGGGCCTATCCGGGGATCCACAGCGTTGGACTGATTTTATTCATTCATTAGTGGGCGTTGATTTTCATCTCACCATGGGTATGTTTGAAGGATCAATGGGGCTTTCTACTGGTCTATTAAGACAAGTTGGTGGATTCAAAGCCCGACATTTTGGTTACTCAGAATATTCTGCTCCTAGTTTTAGACCGGCTCCACTTGATAGGGCAAGCCCTTTGAAGGGCGCAGCGATGGAAAGCTTTCAGCAAAAAGTTCTCAGACAAGATAATATGCATCTTTTGAGTCCAATACAAAATGCGCATATCCCGACTAACGCAATGGAAGTTTCTAAAAAACTAAGTTTCTTGGTACTTCCAATGGGAGATATCATCACCGCGTATTTTTCAGAAGTGTATAATCATCCTCGCATGCGCGCGATACTTGATAGCTATGATCAGCACAAGGGTGTTGTAAACCCAGATAGACCTAATGATCCACCAACGAATGACCCAGATTTAAAAAGAGTATTTCGTCAGCGCATGAGAGTTAATTTCATGAAATATATTTTAGCTGATCTGAATAAACCAGAATCACACTTTAAAAAATTCTATCATGGTATTCAAATTGGTATGGTTGCAAAGACCTATGGAACCCTTCAGGCAAGTAAACATCTCGGATTATCTGTTTACGGTTCAAAAATTAAAAACGGTCGCATCATGCTCTATAAAATTGCACATGGCCCAAAAGGTTTAGGCTTACCCTCCAAAGTTCGTATTGTTAAATCTATTAATATGCCCCGATTAGCACGCGCTGTGAAGGCTGCACCTGGTGTGTTTTTATGGACAGGCAATGCTTTACTTACAGCAGGGTTTTTCTTAGTAGATGCGGTTATTTCAGCCGTTGCAATGCCACATGTAGAATCGGCTGTGGCTCTGACACATTTACAAAAAGCTGAGCGCAAACTTGTAGAAGCTGTGACTTGGTATTTGGATCCTAAGCGCGATGAAACACTTCCTTGGAGCATGCATGCAAACGAAGGAAAGAGTTTTTCTTGGCTTAAATTTTTTCATGATGATAGTGGTAAAACTACATCAAAGAGATATATCGATAACAATAATAAATGGCATGCCAATAAGCCCTATTTTTATGCTCAAGCATTTGATTTTATGAAAGAGTTCAGTGAGAACTACATGGCTGAATATCTTGACCCAACATCCTATGAAAAATGTTTAGCAGCTGTTGAGAGTCCAATAACTCTTGATGTTAGTTATCCAATGGCGGGGCCATGCCTTGACCTGTGGTATGTCGAGCGTAAAAAAGATTTCGTTCAGAAGGTTCAAAACTTTAAGCCTGAAGGTTTTGTACAAGCGCGGCTTACACTTTTAAACAATGCTTACTCTGAGTATAGAAATGCCATTATTCTAAAAGATCTTTCTGAAACCAATTCTATTTGGACCACTGCTGTTGCAGAGACAATCAATGAGAGCAAACGCAAAGAGAGTTGGTATCTTTGGATTGCTAGAGGCATGAGAGAAGATGACCCCCATTTTGTGTTAAATGAAGAAATTTGGCACATTCATCCTAAAGATAAAGTTGATTTGCTAAAAGAAAAATTAGATATGATTCAAAATTTTGACAAAGAAGTTTTAAATCGACCATTTTATAAAGCTGATAGTTGTGCGGGTGGTTCACCAGCACAGAAAGAATTTTGCATTCCACAAAATTTAACACCTATGTATTGGGAGCAAGAAATTCTCAAACATCACAATGCAAGTATGAAAGAAGTGGCCGGTAAAGTTAAGAATTTTACTCTAAGTGATATCTCAAGTCTGATTAAAGTCGCTAATCCAGATGCATTTGCGAGCACTGATCCGGTGACTCAAGAAGTAAATCAGACTCGTAATCGTATTATGTATAATTCGTTTGATGCAGCATCTGACAAGGAAAGTCCTTTGGCAGAAGAGATGAAGCGAAATGCTTTAAGTCGTATAGCTAGGTGGTTAGCTGCGGGCATGACTAACACGAGTGAATTTCAAAAAAATGAAGGTGAATGGCATCCAACTGAGCCTCAAAAAATTACTGAGTATATCTATGATGTAGTAAGAGAATTTTTGACTACAAAATTCTTTAATACAATACCCCCTCGTGCAACAACTGAAGATATTGCTCTGCAAGCTAGCAGTAATAATAATTTCAACGATAATGATACAGCACCACAAGCTACACATGCAGCACATACAGCTCCAGCAGCGGCAAATTCAGCTGTTGCTAAAGATCAGGGGCCTGATGTTGGTGGAATTCAGCAAAAACGTTTAACTGAGGCGCTTTTAAATCTATATGTAGGCGAAGGTGGTAAAATTTCTACCGAAGATCGTGAGCATATGGGAATTATTATTCACACATATAAATGGGTGAATAAACATCGTGAAGAATTGTCACAAACTTTGTCTGAGAAAAAAGAAAAATACCATAAAGTTATGCAAGAAGCTCTTTATGCTCCTGGTAAAATGCAACATCCCATTGAATCAGTGCAGAGACATTTTACTATCAAAGATTATTACGCTAAAAAATATAGCAAACTAGAAAAAGGCGGGGACGATGCAAGTCTCTGGTCAGTACTCTCAAATTTCTTCAATTATATGAAGGGATATCAATTCATCACCACTGAAACGGGTCGAAGTACACCCGCTGGTTTTGTAAATGCGTATAACCAAGAGCTTCGCATTTATCTTCAACTCTTACAAAACGTCATCGCAGATAGAGTTGCGCAAAATCAAAAATCTCCCAATATTGAGAAAAATTTAAAAGCAACTCTAGCTCCAAGCATGAAGACTACTGAGCCTACTTTTGACCTGACAAATACAGCTGAAAAAGCGGGAAAACTTTTAACTGCAATTCAACGCTCTATGATTGGTGACCCTGAACTTAAATCAAACATGGCGCAAAGAGCATTGAAGCATGTTGGCCGCTTGTTTAATATGGCGACTACTGAAATAAGTAGTGTAGAAAAAAGTGACAAGTTAGGTGCACAAGAATTTGTTCAGACCGCACAGGGATATTCAAAACTTATTCAAATGGTAGCCACACCTTTAGTAAAAGAAGGAGATGAGGCGAGTTTACAAAACGCTAAAAATTTGATGCTTGAATATACAGAAATGCTTTCAAAAGAAGATAAAGCAAAACGTGAAGCCAACTTTTTGCAGAACAAGACTTGGTTTTTAAATCAAGCAGATCTACAAGTAAGATCGATGGTGGATATGTTAAAGCGCCGAGGTTCTTCTGAAGTAAATAGTGCAGATGAGCGAGCGTTATTTGAAGGCATTAGTGACGGAAAGTTTGCGATTCCATTAATGGCGGCAACACAAGGCGAGAATTCTTTACCCATGCGACTCATCTATACATTGGGTTCACATGTAACAAATGTGACAAACCAAAAGACCATCTATGCTCGAGTGGGTTGTTATTTACTTAAGGATCCGATTTGCAGCTCAAGTCATTAACGCTGGTGTTGGGGAAACAATCTTACTTCACTGATCTTTTTAATTTCAAAGAGCGCCATAAAAAGGCGCTCTACACCTAGTGCAATCCCGGCAGAAGGTGGCATTCCCCATTTAAGTGCATTCATAAATTCGTCATCTATAGGAACCACTTCTTTATTAAGTGATGATTTTTTTTCTTGATCGTTTTTAAATCGAATTAATTGTTCAACGGGGTCATTTAGTTCATGAAATGCGTTAGCGATCTCTAGACCCTTCCAATAAAGTTCAAAACGATCGGCCCAACCATCAGTTGTTGAGCGCGCAAGTGCTGCTTGGCTCGGAGGATAATGCCAAACAATGACGGGGTTTAAATTCTTTTGTAATTCAGGTTCAATTTTTTCTAAAAATATTCTAGCAAATAGGTCATCAAAATTTTCTTTCTCGTTAAAATCAAGTTGAAGCTTATGAGCAAGTTTTGCTAAATCATTTTGAGAAGTTTGTGGTGTAAGGTCAAAACCCACTGTGTTTTTCCAAAGCATTTCCATTTTAATGACTTCAACGAAAATTTCTTTTGGAAAGTGTGATGAGATGCCTAATTCTTCTATCAGAAAAGGAATCAATTGTTTGATGTCTTCAATAAGAGCATTGCTTGTGGCATAAGCTCTATACCATTCGAGCATTAAAAATTCTGGTTGATGGTGTTCACTGATTTCATTATTTCGAAAACACTCTTTGATTTCAAAACAACGCTCAAACCCTAGTGCCAATGCCTTTTTTAAATGAAATTCGGGGCTGGTAGGCAGATAATAGTTTTTTTCTACTCGGCCAAAGTTAAGCTGCGTTTTAAAAACATCGAGGTGAGGTTCAAGCCCAGGTGATGAAACTAAAGTGGGTGTTCGTAATTCAATAAACTCTCTGGCGGCAAAAAAATATTTAAGAGTTTTAATAAACACTTGCCATTGATGAGCACGATCAGGCGTGAGTGTGTTTTCACTTAGTGGGTTTTCAAGTAGTGATGGGACAAGTAGTTTTATATTTTGAATTTTTTTATTTTCGATAGTGATCAAAACGATATCATTTGGTTTTAATATCTCAAATAGTATTGACCCACCGAAAGTTAACGTCTGTGGTATTTCAAAATTTCGCTCCACACCATTTGAAGTTAAACGTATTTCTTGATCATTAATGATTTGAATACGACCCGCAGTCTTAAACGCTTTACTCATAGTGATTTCATTCACATGAGAAAGTGGCAAAACACCATCCTCAGAAGCAGGATAGGCTGAATTTTTGAGACTTTTAAGAAATTCAGTGCGTTTCAAATCACTGGTCATATGAACTCATCATAGGCCCCAAACTACCAGGGGGCATGCAAAATAACTATATGAAATTACTAGGTTTTAAGGTGTATATTTTTTTCAAAAGTAGAGTGTAATTTATTGACGCAATGCGGTAAATACCGTACAATTTAGCATACTTAGATGAGTTATTCACAATACCAACAAAAGGATTTTCGTGTTTTGGCAGCCCTCAAAAATCAGTACTCTTTTAATGACCACTGCGGTCTTAGTGAGTTTTTCAGCACAAGCTTTTCAAGGTCTTGTTGGATTAGATAGATTAAATCCAGAGACATTGTACCCGCTAGCTGAAAAAAACACACCACTCACTAAACTTGAACGTGTGATTAAAGCAGACCTTGTTCGCATGAAGTTACTAAACTCAAAAAAATTCTATTCTGAATTAAGTAATGAAGATGTTAACCCGAAACTTTATCAAAGCTATTTGCGCGAGATTAGCGAAACCATCACAAATATTTCTGAAGATGGTAAGAAAAATCTAAGAGGTATGACCAGTGACGAGATTTATACAAAGTTTCTAAAGAACACAAAAATTGATAAAGCAAAAAAACTAGCTAAGTATCATATTCTTAAAGTCATCGAAGATAATTGGGATTGTTCGAAAGGCTCAAGAAATTCGCCTTATCGATTTCGCAATTGCCCAAATTTAAAAGATACAGTTTTTAACGACGTCAGTGTTGAAGATCTTAAGACGGCAAAAATGATTGCACGAGATAAACTCAATGAGTCTTTGGTTTACACCTCCGGTTCAAAAGATTCATATCATTTTGAATGGGATTTCGGGCACGTTGATATTAATAAAAGAAATTTAAAAGCTCAACGTGTGATTCTTGAAGTAGCTTCGAATAACGATGCAAATCGTCCTGACCCTGTGGCTCAAGAACTTAAAGCTGATAATGAGTCACGAGGAAACGCAATTCAGGAAATTCCACAAAGCGAATCTTTAGATGAATTTGGATCTGGTGAGTAAGAGTTAGGTTGTAGGCAGATTATTTATTAGGTTTGTTAACGTCTTCTTTAAGTTCTTTTCCAACCTTAAAAAACGGTAATTTCTTTTCTTCTACATTAATGATCTCACCGGTGCGTGGATTTCGACCTTGATAGGCACCATAAGCACGGTTAACAAATGAGCCAAAACCACGAATTTCGATTCTGTCATCACGCATGAGAGCCTCAACCATCGAGTCAAATATGGTATTCACAACGGTTTCTGCTTTAACGCGCGTGATACCGGCTTTTTCTGAAATTTGATTAATCAGATCTGCTTTTGTCATTAAATCCCCCTGCTGATTTCATGATACAAGCACTTGCCTTTGATTCAACACATATTTTCAAAAACCGTAGTTATTTCGCTGGTTATCGAGCTTATGGATATTTTGCGTGCACAGCGTTACAAGCTCTGATCATCGGGAACAATATGTGCGTAATACCTTTGGCTCATATAGGCCACTACTGCGAGCCAGAAGATGAATTGGTGTTGAACTTCTGCATCGCCGAAATTCCATTGCGTGAGCCCACCTACATGAAAGGCTAGTTGGGCGCCCAGAGCTGATAAGGCAAAAACACGATGCCAGTAGTGAGTTGTGGGAATTGTGGAAAACAATCGTGCTGTCATCAACACAAAAGCTAAAATGAAAAGCATGTAACAACTAAAACCTAATATTCCGGTAGTTGAAAGAAGCTCTACATAATTGCTATGTGCGTGGCCCGCAAGGCCTTCTGGAATTCCCAATTTTTTATAATAGGTATTTGTAAGTGGTTCATTTTGTCGGTAACCAACGCCGATCCAGGGGTGGTCATGAAACATGGCCATGTTGGCTTGCCAAACTTGTTTGCGTTCTTCATTGCTGTTGTAATTTTGTGCAAATACCGAGAGTGCACGTTCTCTAAAGTTTGAATCAAATTTGAGAAGACCGCCGCCGCTGATCGCAAGAAGTGTGACGGTGATGAAAAAAAGTTTTCGGCTTGCGAAAAAAGCCATCATGGGGAGGCAGACCAGAAGTGCAATCCAAGCACCGCGTCCGTATGTAAAAATAATGCTCGTGAATATGAGCAAGAATGAAACGATAAACAATGCAATTTGCCACCAGCGATTTCTACGAGATAAAAGTAGGGCTGCCCAGGGCAAACATAAAATCATCATGAAACTATGGCCATAGGTTAAATGATGACTGAAAAAACCTACTGTCGAATAAACGCTTTGATCTCCCCAATTCACTTGAACAAGGGCTCTTTGGCTTAAACGCCAGAGATCAATGCCTGAGAAGTGTTGCCAAATACCATAAATAGCTATGAGCGAAGCACAACCCACGAGAATGGCAAATACACGATTAAGATTACGCACGAGTTGAAGTGAATAAGTAAACATCACGAGCAAAACAAGGTTTCGTAAACTTCCCAGAGCAAACCAAAAATCACCTTCAGGCGCGTTTATTTTTAAGCCACAAATCACAACGATTATGAAAATCAATAATGGAAGTTCAATCCCTATTGTGTGAAATTCGAGATGTTTGTTTTTACTGATGCGATCAACGATTGTGTAAAGAATGAAAAGTAATGCAATCATCCAGGCAGTGATTTCCATACCAGCCATAGAACAAGTAAGTGAAACGACATATAAATAAGTAAGAATTATAAGAGGCTTTGCAAGTACGGCCCTGATATTCGATTTTATTCGTTGGGACGAAGTCATTTCTTATACTTTCCTGTGCTCAGAAGTATATTTTGGTATGCTTGAATAGTTTCGTCGACCATCCACTTAGTATCAAACATTTTTAGTATTTTTTGTCGTGTTCTTTCTCCGATGCTTTTAGTATCGATTTGACCTGAAACAATCTCTAAAAGTAGGCGACTCAGTGTACCGATCTCAGTGGGTCGTAGTAAAAAGCCGTCAACTCCATTTTCAATGATATTACTGCTCGTTCCAACTTCACTCGCAATCACTGTTTTACTACAAGCCATGGCTTCTAACACGGTGGGTTCAAAACCTGAAGATTTGCTGTATAAATTGACGTAAGCATCACTGGCATTGATGTACACGTTGATCTCTTCGGGAGGTAAGGTGCCTGTAAAATGCACTTTGCTTGCCAGGGCAAGGTGGAGTGTGTGGAATTCTAATTCTCGACGCTTTGGTCCATCGCCGGCAATAATCAGGGCTGTTTTTGGTTTTTTTATTACTACCCGTTCAAAGGCTGTGAGCAAATTTTTGGTCTCTTCAGCATTATCCATGGGTGTAACCGTAAGAATGATTTTGGTATCAGGCTCAATTTCAAGTTTTTCTAAGATCTGGGCTTTAGTATCGATAGGCTTAAAACCCCGCGTGTCTATTCCAAAGGGAATCACGTAGGTTTTTCGAGAGGGAATATAGTAATAACGCTCCAGAATGTCTCGTTGCTGGTGACTTCCTACAAAAATGCCATCTGCTCGAGCCAGTTGTTTGTGTTCTTCACCAAAAAAACTTTTCATAAATCTAAAGCCTACGGCCCAGCATGTTCTAAAGTAACTTAAGAAATTTTCTTCAGTCATGCCCAATATTCCAAATATTTGATCAAGTTGGATGACGTTAACATCCACGGCCAGATTGATGTTCAGAGTCTTTTTGTTCAACGCAATATTAAGCCCCACGTTATCGACGCAATGTATTAAGTCTATTTGTTTTTCAAGATGAAGTTCTTCTACACGATCAAGTGCGGCTTCTTTTGAAGAAAATGATGGATCTCCAGAAAATGATGAGCCCAGGTAGTGAATTTGAATTCCATTTACATTTTGTATGGCGTTAGCAACGTGATGTTCAGCGGTTATAACAATGATTTCATGGCCGCGGGCGACCAATTGTTGAGCTAATGACCATAGATAACCATAGTCGTCGGCAAATTCCGACTGTGGAAACTTTTGTGTGACAAAACAAATTCGCCAATGCTGAGGAAGTGGTTTTTTCATCTCTATTAGACCTATTCGGGAGCAAGAGTTAAATCAACTATAGATTGGCAATCTAGAAGAGCCTGTGTATTCTTGGAGGCCTAAATGTGGAGGAACACCAATGAGCCAGTCTATGTTTCCTTTTTTTGATCTTACAAGACAACATCAGACAATCAAAGACGAAGTCATGGATGTCGTAAATCGTGTGTTTGAAAAACAAGCATTCGTTATGGGAGATGAGGTTACACTTTTTGAAAGTGAAGTGGCAAAGTACATGGGTGTTAAACATGTGATTAGCTGTTCTTCGGGTACTGATGCTCTTGTTTTGGCACTTAAGACAATGGATATTGGCCCAGGTGATGAAGTAATCACATCACCCTTTAGTTTTTTTGCATCAACAAGTTCGATTTTATTAACAGGGGCAAAACCTGTGTTCGTTGATATTGATCCTGTGACATATAATATTGACCCTGGTTCGTTAAGCAAACACATGAGTGATAAAACAAAAGCCATCATGCCTGTGCATCTTTTTGGTCAGGCTTGCGAGATGGATTCGATTTTGAGTTTTGCAAAAAGACATAACCTAATGGTTCTTGAAGATGCCGCACAATCTATTGGTGCAAAATATAGCGATCATGGTGCTGGTTCAATGGGCACAATGGGAGCTGTAAGTTTTTATCCGACAAAAAATTTAGGTGGTGCAGGTGAAGGCGGAGCTGTTTCAACAAATGATGACAAGCTCGCTGAAAAAGCAAAACTTTTGCGTGTACATGGTATGAAAGTTCGTTACACCCATGATCTATTGGGTTGGAATTCTCGTCTATCAGCTATTCAAGCTGCAGTGTTGAGAGTAAAACTTCGACATTTAAATACTTGGGTCGCTCGTCGTAATCAATTGGCACGTCAATATATTGAAGCATTGTCACCATTAGTAAAATCAGAGCGTTTAGTTTTACCCAGAACAGTTGGTGGGCGTAGCCATGTTTGGAATCAATTTGTGGTCTTGGTAAATGATCGTGATGGCATACGCAAAAAATTAGATGAAAAAGGAATTCCTACAGATATTTTTTACCCCAAAACAATTCCAGCTCAACCTGTTATGAAAGAATTGGGATTTAAAGAGGAAGGTTTTCCGGTTGCCGTTGATTGCGCTAAGCGAGCACTTGCACTTCCTATATTTCCAGAGCTTACTGATGGTGAGCAACGAAAAGTCATTGAAGCACTTACCGCCGTGTTAACAGATCAGAATACACGCGGCTAAATGCATTTGAAATAGCATCAAAGCTAAGTTCGTGGCGCAAAGCCAATGCACCTTGTGAAAGGTTCTCAAGTTGTTCTGTGTGATCAAGTAGATTTTGTATATCGTTTCGAAGTGCCTCTGTGTTTCCAATCGGGGTAAACCAGATGTTTTCTTTATGTTTAAAACCAAATTCAGAATAATTTATATCGTTGGCATAAACTACAGTGGGTAGGCCTTTAAATATGACTTGTCGTAAAGGGCCAGAGCTTCTTTCTTCTACGGGAAAATCAAACGCAAATACGCAAAGATCAATAGCACTCAGGGCTGACCAAAGATCGTCATCTTCAAGAAAACCAGAAAAAATCACTTGATGAGAGATTCCTGCTTTCTCAATGAGATCCATGATTTTTTGGCGGTATGAGGGTTTTGTGAGATTCCAACTAGAAAGTGCTAATACTTTTAACTTTGGATCTTTTTTCAATAGAGGTGTAACGGCTGTGATGAGATTGTGAAAACCCTTTGGTGGTGTGATGAAGCCGACAAAACCTATGACTTTATCATCAGGGTTGATATCCCATCTTTGTTTTTGTTCAAATTTGGTTCTGGCAGGCAAATTTTGTTTAAACTGTGAGCCAAGATTAATGACCTGAATGCGTCTGTCATAATTTGCTGGGAGATACTTGAGCATTTTTTCTTTGTAATGCCTATTGGTCACAGTGACTACGTCACTAGAGAGAAGCATAGGAATAATTTTTAATTTTCCAAGTAAGCTTACGTTCGGAAATTCGTGAATAGTAGTGATTAAGGGTAGCTTCCAAGTGGTGCGATTAATTTCAGGCAAAAGATTGACGAGCACTTTTGATTTAGCACTTGCGATTGCTGTTGGGTGATTGATGTGAATAATGTCAGGTTTGATTTGAAAAAATAAGCGCATGAGTTTTGGGAGATCCGGCATATTCCAACCACTCAACGCTTTATGAACAGTAACTTTGCCAAATGTCGGGCGAATTTCAGGAATGCTTGACGTGATTACATGAACGTCGTGCCCTTGCTGCGCAAGTGCTTCGGTAAGATAACCTGCGTAAATGCCTGTTCCACATTTTTGATAATCGGGGAATGTGCTTGAAATATAGGCGATGCGTGGCACTTAGTTCACACTTTGATAATCTTGATTAATTTTTTAAGTATATTTCTGTTTGCTTCGGGTATCTGAAGTTTTTCCATTTCATCAGGGTCAACCCACTTTAAGTCTTCGTGATAAACTGTTTTGGGTTCACCTTTCCAGAAATGAACATCATAAAACATGAGCAAAACTCCGCGCTCACCATAAGAGTGTGTGTGAACGAGGCGAAGCTCACCAATTTCAGCTTCGATGGCAAGTTCTTCCATAAGTTCACGTTTGAGAGCTTGTTCGGGAGTTTCTCCTTGGTCTATTTTCCCGCCAGGAAATTCCCAAGAACCCGCTAAACTTTCTCCTTGAGGTCGTAAACCTAAAAGGATTTTGCCATTTTTTCGCATAAGACCCGTTACTACTGGAATCCATACGCTGCGCTTTTTTGGTTGTTTACCGGGTGTTCTAGAGTCCATGAACTTAGCTTAGGCGAGAGAATTACTTTTGTCACGAGGCGTGTAAATATTCCTTACAGAATTATTAAGAGTTTATACTTTTACTTTTCTGCGGAGCGTCCTTATTGTGGGTCAAAAATAAGGGGAAAATATGGGACGGGGAAAGACTTTAGTCATTTTATGTGTATTCATTTTTACATATCAATTTGCTCATGCGGAAGAAGGGTTTCACCCTCTCTCGACACTGGCGCCAATATTTCAGCGTACTGAAAAAGCGACTGTTTGTATTTATGCAGTCAGCAGCAACGGAAAAACAGCACGGGGTACTGCATTTTTAGTTGGGACAAAAATAGAGAAAAATAAAACTATCGGAATATTTCTCACCAACGCACATGTTGTAGAGCGCATTAAGTCTGATTTTGCATATAACTCTCGAGTTCAAGTTGGTTATCACTATCAAATTCTAGGTACCGTCGTTTCTACTTCAGATGCCAATTCTTGGATCACAAAACTTACTAATTACGGCGCTAAAGATTCAGATCTCGACATGGCACTTGTTGAAATTGAAATGCCAAAAGGGAGAATCCTTGAACCTGTGCAATTTAAAGTTGATCCAGTTTCTGCGGGTGACCAAGTCTATCTTTTGGGTAACCCCGCTTTAAATATGCGTAAAGTTTGGAATGTGCCAAAACCTGAAATATATCTAGTGACTCTGTGGTCTCAAGGCATTGTTAGTGGGTACGCCCAATTTGAGGGACGTAAGAATTCTAAACTGCAACATCGAACTCTTTGGCATACTGCTGATACCTTAGAGGGAAACAGTGGTGGACCAGTGATGGATAGCTCTGGTTATGTAGTGGGTATCACCAAGGCGCGGATGGGTTCACCAGAATTGAATAAAGAATATAAGTATATAAAACATCTTAAGGGAGTCGCACTTCCTGCAAAAGAAATTCAAGAATTTCTGCGAGCCCAGGGTATTTATTGAAATTAATTTTATAATTAATCGATGATGCGAACTTCGGGTATTGGAATCACGAATTTTCCGCCCCATTCTCTTAAGAATTGGGTTTTATCCATGATCTCTTCTTTGAAATTCCAAGGTAAAATAAGTACGTAATCAGGTTTTGTTTCTTTGATTTTATCGGGATGCTCAATAGGAATATGAGTGCCGGGCAGTAGGCATCCGATTTTATGAGGGGAAATATCGACGGTATAATCTAAAAAGTCTTGTCGAATTCCGCAGAAATTTAAAAGTGTGTTGCCTTTTGCAGGTGCACCATAACCGACAATCGTTTTGCCTTCACGTTTTGCAGAGATAAGAAATTCTAAAAGTTTTCTTTTAGTATCCCACACCTTGTCGTTAAATTTTTTGTAAGTTTCAATTTTATTTAAGCCTGATTTTGCTTCTTTTTCTTTGAGGCGATCAATATTGGGAGTGAGTTTATGTGTCGTATCTTCTTTGTGATGGGCATAAATTCTGATGGAGCCCCCATGAGTTGGCAATTCTTCAACATCAAAAAGTGTAAGACCATGGTGATTAAACACGCGTTCAACTGTTTGAAGTGAGAAATAAGAAAAGTGCTCGTGGTAAATTGTATCAAATTGATTTTGTTCAATAAGATTTAGTAGGTGAGGAAATTCCATGGTGAGCACACCATGATCATTGAGAAGAAGTTTCATCCCTTTTACGAAGTCATTGAGATCAGGAACATGAGCTAAAACGTTATTACCTAAGAGAAGATCTGCTTTTTTACCCGACTCAATTAATGTTTGTGCTGTTTGTACGCCGAAGAATTTTACAACAGTTGGAATCCCTTTTTGCTCTGCTACTTTGGCTACGTTTTCAGCAGGTTCGATTCCTATTACGGGAATATTCTTTTCTTTAAAATATTGAAGTAGATAGCCATCATTACTCGCAATTTCGATAACCAGGCTTTTGGGGTTGAGCCCAAATTTTTCGATCATGAGGCTGGTGTATTTTTGGCAATGTGTTAGCCAGGTTTTAGAGTATGAAGAAAAATAAGCGTAATCGCTAAAAATGGCTTGAGGTGTTTCAAATTCTTCAACTTGCACAAGTAGGCATTTGTCACAGATAAATGCATGAAGCGGGAAAAAATACTCTAGGCCCCTTTTACGCTCTGGACGTATATATGCATTTGCTAAAGGCGACATCCCAAGATCGGCCACTGACGTTTTTAGTTCAGTTTTACAAAATCGGCAATTTCCATGTTTCATAATTTATTCTCCGCATACCAATCGATAGTTTTTTTCAAACCATCACGTAAAGTTACTTGAGCTTTAAAATTAAAGGCCTCTACTGCACGTGAAACGTCAAGTTGGCGTTTGGGTTGCCCGTTGGGACGATTGGTATCCCATTGTATTAAACCACTATAGCCCACAAGATCTTTTACAGTTTCGGCTAAATATTTAATCTGCGTTTCTTCATGTGTACCTAAATTAATGGCCTCGGGGCCATCATACTTTAAAGTGGCTTCAATAATACCGCGAGCACAATCTTCTACATATAAAAACTCACGTGACGGACTGCCATCACCCCAAAGTGTAACAGTGGGCGTTTCATTTGTGCGGGCTTCAACGAATTTGCGAATCATGGCTGGAATAACATGGGATGATTCAAGATCAAAATTATCATGGGGCCCGTAGAGATTTGCGGGTAATAAAAAAATTCCAGAGAGATTATATTGCTGGCGATATGATTGAAGGGCAACTAACAATAATTTTTTAGCTACTCCATAGGGAGCATTTGTTTCTTCGGGGTAACCGTTCCAGAGATCTTCTTCTTTAAATGGAACTGGAGTAAATTTTGGATAAGCGCATACGGTGCCAGCGACTACAATTTTTTTAACTTTAGCTTTATGACTTTCATGGATGACGTTGATGCCCATAGTTGCGTTGTCATAAATTAAGTCTGCCGGGCATTTTTGATTTAAACCTATGCCACCCACTCGGGCAGCGAGATGAATCACTAGATCTTTATTTTTCACAGCTTGTGCTGCGTCTTGGGGCTTTCGCAAATCGCATTCGCGACTAGTGGGGCAATAGATATTTTCTTTTTGAGCACCACGTTCAATAAGTTGTGCTACGAGATGGCGGCCTAAAAAGCCATTGCCACCAGTGACTGTGATTTTGAGATTTTTGAAATCGTTATAAAGTACTGGGTTTTTTACGTTCCAAGATTTTGTGTCGCTCACTGTATTTCTAACCCTTCATAATAGTTGTAGGGTCAATTCCCTCAGCCTTAAGATCTTCTTCAACCATCAGGCGAACAAGGCCTTCGAAAGAAAGAGTTGTCTTCCAGCCGAGCTCTTTACGTGCCTTTGTGGGATCTCCAATGAGCAAATCAACTTCAGTAGGTCTGAAATAGCGAGGGTCAATTTTGACATGCTCACGGTAATCTCGGCCAACTAATCCAAAGGCGATTTCTAAGAATTCTTTAACGGTGTGTGTTTCGCCGGTAGCGATAACATAGTCATCAGCTTTTGGTTGTTGAAGCATCAACCACATTGCTTCAACATAATCTTTTGCGTAACCCCAATCGCGCTTGGCATCGAGGTTTCCAACAAAGAGATCTCGCTGTTGACCCGCAACAATCTTGGCTAGGGCTCGAGTGATTTTGCGTGTAACGAATGTTTCGCCTCGACGTGGACTCTCATGATTAAAGAGAATACCGTTACAGGCAAACATTTTGTACGCTTCACGATAATTTACGGTGATCCAATAGGCGAAAACCTTTGCGCAACCATAGGGGCTGCGTGGGTAAAAGGGTGTTGATTCTTTTTGTGGAACTTCTTGCACTTTTCCGTACATCTCTGAGCTTGAAGCTTGATAAAATTTGGTTTCAATCCCTGAATGTAAAATCGCATCGAGTAAACGAACTGTTCCGGTTCCAGTAATATCGGCAGTGTAATCGGGCATATCGAAACTCACGCGAACGTGACTTTGAGCCCCTAGATGATAAACCTCTGTTGGTTTGACGGCCTTAAGAATTTGATTAAGATTTGTTGAATCGCTGAGATCGCCATAGTGAAGAAAAAGTCGTGTGTCTTGGTAATGAGGGTCGCGGTAAAGATGATCAATTCGACCTGTGTTAAATGTACTGGCGCGACGGATGAGTCCGTGGACTTCGTAGCCTTTTTCTAAAAGAAGTTCAGCTAAATAAGACCCGTCTTGGCCTGTGATACCAGTGATAAAGGCTTTCTTAGTAGTGCTCATGACTCTCCTTTAAAATAGGCACATTAATCAATTCACGTCTCATTTGCGAGTAATTTTTCCCATTGCCAGGCGTGCTCAATAATCACTTTTAAGTCTTGATATTGGGGGGTCCAATGCAGTTTTTCACAGATTCTCTCTGCCTTGGCTACCAATAGGGGTGGGTCACCCGGTCTTCGTGGGCTGTGAATGACTTTGAAATCAACTCCACTGACTTTTTTGACCATATCAATAACTTCTAAAACACTATGGCCCTGCCCGTAACCCACGTTGGCAGTCAGGGTGGGTTTACCATTGAGGAGATGTTTCAGTGCTAAAATATGGGATTCAGCTAGGTCTTCTACATGAATATAATCCCTTATGCAGGTGCCATCGGGAGTTTGATAATCGTTTCCAAAAATTTCTACTTTTTCTTTTAAGCCAAGAGCCACTTGGCAGCACACTTTTATGAGGAGAGTTGACTCTGGGCTACGTTGCCCGATGCGACCCATTGGATCAGCTCCTGCAACATTGAAATAACGAAGAATCACATGAGTAAAATCAGGGTTTGCATGTGATGTATCTTTTAAGATTTGTTCACTCATCAATTTGGACCAACCATAAGGGTTTATAGGTTGGAGTTGAGAGTCTTCGGTAATGTGCCCTTTTGTTTGTACTCCGTATACAGCTGCGGTGCTTGAAAAAATAAAATTCTTTATTTTATGTCGGACACAAGCGTCTATGAGTGTTAGTGTGTTTCGAGTGTTGTTTTGATAATACTTGAGTGGGTTTTTTACAGATTCAGGGACAACTATCGATGCTGCGAAATGAAGAACGGCTTCGATTTTGTGGGTGCTAAAAATTTTATCAAGGACTGCTTTGTCGCCTACATCTCCAAAAATAAATTGTTCATTGTGTAATAGGCTTTCTCGAAAACCTGTGGTGAGGTTATCAAGTACAATAACTTCAAACTTATTTTCTGTAAGCCTTCGAACAACATGGCTACCGATATAACCGGCGCCACCTGTGACTAAGATCTTCATCCTCGCAAGAATAAGAGCATTGGGGTTGAGAGTCAACATCTCAACTTATTTATACTTTGTGTTAATTTTTGCTGAATAACAATTCTTGTAAGGCGAGTTTGATAAACACAGGATTAGTGGAGAAGTATCTTTTGGTTAAGCGTCTTGGTTCAGACATCATGCGAAAAGCCCACTCCATTCCAATTTTTTGAACGATACGTGGAGCTCTTGGTTTAACGCCCGCATAAAAATCAAAGGCGGCACCTACTGCAAACCAAACTCCTTGAGAGGCATGCTGGGCCATTTGAACTACGTAGCGTTCTTGTTTGGGGGCCCCAAGACCAACCCAAACATAGTGAGCTCCACTTTCTTGAACTAATCGCAGCTGCTTTTGTTTTTCTTCTTCTGAGAATTCTTTAGCAAACGGGGGTGAGTAAGTACCGGCGAGTTGCCCTTTGAATTTTATTTTTATTTTTTCAATAACTTCGGGAGTTGAACCTAAAAAGAAATGTTTGCCTTGAGGATCTTCATTAAAAATATCTTCCATGAGATCAACGCCTGAATAGCGTTGAGCGTTTTTTTGCCCTTTTGCCTGGAGTAGCCACGCAATGGGAGTTCCATCTGACATCACGAGAGTGGCTTTTTGCAAAAGTTCTTTTAGAGTTTGATCCCATTCTGATTCTACAACGACATGTGCATTGCACAGAATGACGGATGAAGCTTTGGGCTTTCTCGATTCTTTAATGAGAAAACCGAGAGTTTGTTTTTGCGATAATGTTGAAAATGGAATTTGAAATAACTCAAAAATTCCATTCATTAGATAATGCCTTTTTCAGTGGCCAGTTTTCGAAGGTTGGTATTTGATTCAATGAAATTTTTAAAAATTTCATAACCCTCAACTGAACCTGTTTCATAAAAAGGTTCATTGACGACAAATGGTGTGATTCTTTGATCTTTACATGCTTGGGTGACGAATTGTGCGAGATCGAATGTTCCTTCTGGACTATTTTTTATAAAATAATTTTTACTAAAAACTGACATTCCATAATCAATAAATTCCATATCCGGTGTGATATTGAATTTATCATAAAACATTTGACCGTTACGATAGGTTACGTTGCTGGTGTCTCCGATGTTTTGATTTTTCATGATTGAAAAAGTAACTGGGTTTTTTGCTTTCACATGTGTACGCATGAGTTTAACAAGATTAATAAAGAGAAATGAATCGCCATAGGCGACAAGAAAATCTTCTTGCAAGTGAGTTATTGCGCGCTTAACGGCCCCACCTGTACCTAGTGGTGAAGAGCCGTCGTAAGAAAATTTTATCTTCGGATAGATTAATGATGTTTTTGTTTGAAGATATTTTTCAATCAGATCACCTCGATGACCAAGAGCCATGATGACTTCTGAAACACCAAGGAGTCTTAACCATTGAAGTTGCCAGTCAATAAAAGTCTGAGAACCAGCGGGTAGTAAGGCTTTTGGAATATCTTTGGCGATTGATTGCATGCGGGTTCCGAGCCCGCCCGCTAAAATTAAACACTGCATGGTAATTTATATCCATTTTGCCGATAAGCAGCGCGTACTTGCTCTAAAGCATAAGAGGCTGATTCAAGATCTCCCCAGAGAGGTTTTTGATTTTTCACATGATCAACGAGATTTTCTAAATCGAGCAGCCATGATTCATCTTTTTCATTGAAATCAAAAGTTTCAATTATTGGAGGGCCCATTTCAGGAAGCATTTTATAATACGTGAGTGTTTCTTTTCCGTAACTTCGACCAAGACCGTTTATTAAAATTTTTCCGGTACGGCCATAAAGTTCGATGGAGAAAGTGTTTTTCCATTCAGAACAACTCACATGAAATGTAGCCCAACGTTTTTTATCAGAGAGTGTGAGGACCGCATTATCGTCGACTTTCATATCCCAAAAAGAAGTTGTTACAAATGATGATTGCAAGGGTAGTGGGCCTAAATACCAATAAATAAGATCTAAAATATGAACACCTTGATCAAGAAGTTCACCGCCACCGCTTAATTCAGGAATCGAGCGCCATTCTTTTTCGTAACCCACTCTGGCCCCATGACCATAGCGCGCACGCAAATACATCATCTCGCCAAGTTGGCCGTCATCGATGAGCTGACGTGCTTTTAAAAGAGCTGGATGAAAGCGATGGTTAAAACCGACTTTCACTGCAACTTTATTTTGTGCAGCAGCTTGTCTGAGTTGATTTACTTCATTCACGCTGATGGATCCTGGTTTTTCAACAAGGACATGCTTTTTAGCCATGATGGCTTTAAGTGTAAGTGGTGCCAATTCTCTATTGGTTGTGGCGACAACAATAATGTCTGCGTTTGATTCTTTTAATAGTGAATCTTCACAAGCGTATGATTTTGTATTGAGATCATTTGCAAGTTTTTGTGCACGCCCTTGATCGGGATCATAAACGCCTACGACATCATGATTGCCTCTGTCTTTAGAGCGCTTTTCACCGATATACCCGCAACCAAAAAAGGCGAGCTTCATGATAATCTATCTTCAGGTAAGATGCGTCTAAGTGTGTAGATTTCACTTTTATCAAGTTTATCTGCCCACTCGTGAAAATTAGCCCATTCATCCCAAAGTGAAGCAATAAGTTTACCTGTAACAACTCCACCTTTGGGCCCAAAGAGGTAGCTCACAAGTTCAGCTGAAATTTCAGGATTAGCACCGCCTTGTTTTATTTGCTTGACGGTATTATCGTAAAATTCTTTGCCTGCTTTTTCAGGGCCCGCATTGAGAATTTCTTCAGTGAGTTTTGTATTAACGGCCCCTGGAGCGATGCTGTTTACGGTGATATTAAAAGGTCTTAATTCTTTAGCGACAGTTTCACCAAATCTCACTACACCGGCTTTCGTAGCGCAGTAGCTACTTACATTTGGAATAGGTTTTGTGGCGCCACCACCAGAAAGGAGAACGATTCTGCCGGGCAATTTTTTTTCAGTTAAAATTTCAGTGAAGATTTTTACACTCATAACAGTACCAAAAAGATTAATGTCTACTGCATTTTGCCAATCTTCCCAGGAGTTTTCAATTAAGGTTCCTACCGGGCCATGAATTCCAGCTGCAGTGACTAGGCCCCACGGAGTAGCATCAGTTGCCTGGCATTCTTTAGTCATCCAGTTTTCAATAGATTTATAATCTCGAATATCAAGTGTGGTGATATTGATTTTTCCGCCAGATAATTTTTTTGTTTCTTGAAGTTCATCTAAGGTGCGAGCGCACCCGCTGACGCTGTAGCCTTCAGCGGCGAGTTTTAAGGCAATAACGCGACCGATACCTCGACCCATGCCTGTGACGAAAACAAGTTTTTTCATAGGAGTTCCTTTTTCGTCGGCTTACCGGGAATAATAATGTGAAAGCCTTTTAAAATGTTTTTTGGGGCCAAATGATTTTTCGTGTCGATGAGAACATGTTCACTCATTAAGCGATGAATTTGTGGCCAATCAAGTTCAAAAAATTGGGGCCATTCTGTGACAAGTACTGCTGCTTGTGTATTTTCAAAAGCGGCCAGTGGATCTTTCATCAATTCAAAGGGTAAGTTTTTGCGTTCTTCTGGAGACAACTCTGTCAAATCGGCCATGGGGTCAATTGCTCGGCAATGTGCGCCTTCTTTTGCCAAAAGTTCTGCGATTTGTAAGGCGGGAGATCTACGTACGGTGCTCGTGAATGGTTTGTATGTAACACCCATTAATACGATAGTTTTATGTGTGAGTGTGCCTAATTGGGCTTTAAGTGTGTCGACAACCCATTGATTGCGTTTATCGTTAATGGCGTAAAGATCATTGAAAAAATTAATATCTTCTTTTTTCTTAGCAAACTTACTTAAGGTCTTCACATCACGGGCAAGTGTACCACCGGCAAAACCGAGACCAGGGCGTAAAAATGCTTTTGGCCCCACTCGTGAATCTTGCTTGAGGCTTGAGACAACATCCCAAGCGTCAGCGCCGCTTTTTTCACAGATTTCTGAAATCTCATTTGCAAAAACCACACACGTAGCTAAAAAAGAATTCAGCGCATGTTTTACCATTTCAGCACTTTCAAGGCTCATTACATTTAGTGGAGTTGTTTCATTGCCTAAAAGTTTTTGAAAATCTTTTGCCAGTGTTTCTTGTTGGCTCATATCATCTAAGCCTAAGACCATGCGATCGGGAGTTTTAAAAGATTTTATGGCTTCACCAAGTCTTAAATTTTCTGGTTGATACATCATATGACCATGCCATCCAGGATGAAGCCTTAAGATTTCTTGACGAAATTTTCGACAAGTACCTACAGGGACTTGTGCTGTGACAAAAACATTTGTTTTATCTGAAAGTGATTTAAAAGCGCGTTGTGCACCTTCTTCGACAGTTTGGAGTTGTACTTCATCTTGTTCATTGATGGGAGTGTCGTAAGCAATGATCACCCAATTAGCTTTTGATGCCACGATTTCGGGCGTTGATGTCCATGAGAGGTCTTTTTTCCAGTGTTTATTTACCAGATCTGAGAGTCCGGGTTCATGAATGGGCGCAAGGCCTTGACTCCATTTTTCTTCGACTGATTTATTTTGATCCCAGAGGTAAACCTGATTGCCTGCATCGGCCAGACATGCACCGACAACAGAACCTAGGTGCCAAGCACCTACGACTAAAACTCTTTGACTCATGTGGAAACCACCTTAGCTCCTTCGAAATCAAAATTAAATCTCACTTCTTCTAAACCAACCTTGGCCATAGCTTTACGCAACATGCCTTGGTCTTTGGCATAAAACATTAAAAAACCACCAGCTCCTGCGCCAATGAGTTTCCCGCCAAGTGCTCCGTTATCAAGTGCTATCGTGTAGGCGTTATCAATGTCTGATTTAGACATATTGTTTGAGCGTTTTTTCTTATTTTCCCAATGAACGTTCATGAGTCTTGCAAATTCTTCGAGATTTCCTGAGACAAGAGATTTTTGAGAAGAGAGGCCCAATTCTTTTGTGAAATCTAAATTGCTGATCATTTCTTTATCAAGTTTGTCTGATTTTTCTTTTTGATCAGCGAGAACAGAAGATGCGCTTCGACTGTATCCGGTGAAAAAGAGCAGTAGATTATCTTCAAGTAAATGCAGTGTTTCGCTTGAGATGGGAACGGGGTGAATTCGACGGTGTCATCTTTATGAAAAGTAAAAGAGGTGATTCCACCAAAGGCTGCCGCGTATTGATCTTGTTTTCCGACAGGTTGATTGAGGCGGTTGATTTCAATATCACATGCCATTTCTGCAAGATCTTCAGTGAGTAGATGTTGACGCTGATAAAATGAAATGGCTTTTAAGAGTGCAACGGTAAATGAACCTGATGATCCTAATCCGGTTCCGTCGGGAATATCAGCCATACTTGCGATTTCTAAGCGCGGATCAACTTTGTATGATTTTAATACTTCGCGAATAATAGGGTGTTTGATTTCAGAGATGTTCGCGACTCTTTCAAATTGCGAATATTTAATAATAAATTCATTTGGAAATATTTTATGTAGTGCGATGTAGATATATTTATTTATTCCACCCGCTACAAGTTGACCGCCAAATTTGCGGTAATATGAAGGAAGGTCAGTGCCTCCTCCGCCGAAAGTGATTCTTAAAGGTGCTCTAGTTATTATCATGGGGAAGAGTTTCTTCTAAAATGATCGCAATCTCAATGATATATTGATGTGGGGGGTATTCTTTGAGCGAGCCCTCATGCCGTTTCATTGAGCGCCTCATGTTGGATGTTGTTTAGGGGGCTTATTCTAAATATGCGGTGCAGTATTTTTTAATAAATGCTATATCCTCGAGCCATAATGGATACTAAAAAAAAGTCAATAAATGGCCTTACAGCCAAAAATTCAAAAGATAGCTGTGCAGCGGAAGCGTCGAAAGATAGCTGTACAGTGGAAACGTCAATAAATAGCCTTGCAGCGGCAACTGATATTAAAAATTTGCCAATTGCAGTTTCGTCGCGATCATTTTCTAAAAATGAAGAGCTTAAAAAGCTACTCTCAGCACATTTTACGTCAATCAAATACAATTTGACCGATCGAGTTCTTGAGGCTCAAGAGCTTATCGATTTTTTAAGAGGTGCAGAAGCTGCCATAGTTGGTTTGGATAAGGTTACTGAGAGTGTTTTAATTCAGCTTCCACATTTAAAGGTTATTTCTAAATACGGAGTGGGCATTAATAATCTTGATCTTTCAGCGATGAAACGTCAGGGAATAGCATTTGGGTGGACGGGTGGTGTTAATGCGCGGTCGGTGAGTGAGCTTGTTTTAAGCTTTATTCTGGGACTTTTACGCAATGTCTTTGTAAACAGCCGTAAAATTTCACAAGGCGTGTGGCGGGGCACGGGGGGAATTCAACTCTCGGGTAAAACCATCGGAATTATTGGTTGCGGTCATATCGGCAAAGACCTGATCAAAATTTTAAAACCGTTTGATTGTGAAATTCTTATCTGTGACATTCTCGACATGAAAGAGTTTTGTCTTGAGTGGGAGGTTGATCAGGTATCTAAAGTGAATGACCGGACATCTAAACAGATTGAGCGGGTATCTAAACAAATTGAGCAGGTATCTAAAACAGAAATTTTAAAACGATCTGATGTGGTGAGTTTACATGTTCCCTATGATTCATCGACTCATCATTTGATTGGGGCGAGTGATTTTGAATTAATGAAATCCACAGCCATTTTGATCAATACCAGTAGAGGCGAGATTGTAGATGAAAATGCCTTATGCGAGAGTTTAAAACAAAAAAAAATCGCCGGCGCCGCCGCTGACGTATTTGCGAATGAACCGGTTGGGAATTGTGAACTTGTGCGTTTAGAAAATTTCGTGGCCACACCACATATCGGGGGCAACAGCGTGGAAGCCGTGCAAGCAATGGGGAAATCAGCGATTGATAATTTGGTGGGGTTACTTGCCGCGAAGTGAGGTGAGGAGCTGTGCTGAGCATGTCCGCGCGGTGAGGCGAGTTGCGGTGCTGTGTGGAGCGGTAATGTTTAGCACAGATGGGTGGCGTAGTGTTGTTTGGTAAATACAAAGTGTTTTTAGTGACGGCTTAAATTTCAAACATTCTCAGTTTATAATTGCAATATTACATCATTATATCACTAGCCAGAAACCACTATGCACTATGCAAGGTGGCATGAACGGTAATGGTCAAATCATGTTGAGCTTAATGATTAATAAATTGTGGTTCAATGAATGAATATAATGTTATTCAAAAAATTAATAAATAGGTCGACTATTAATTATTATACTAACAACAACAGAGTTTGTAATGCCCCTGTTTCAGATCTCACTTCGATGGAACAATTGAGTTACTTGTTATTATAAAAACAATAATAATATTGCCCCCGCTTCAGATCGCACTTCGATGGAGTAACAAAGTTTGTAATCCCCCGCTTCAGATCGCACTTCGATGGAGCAACAAAGTTTGTAATCCCCCGCTTCAGATCGCACTTCGAT
>Ga0163151_10002048_pt1 | contig 32421 bp, 23 predicted proteins | sample OliLakLV19MP5IB2_FD_145596 | JGI IMG/M metagenome (GOLD analysis project Ga0163151, IMG submission 145596) | Freshwater microbial mat bacterial communities from Lake Vanda, McMurdo Dry Valleys, Antarctica - Oligotrophic Lake LV.19.MP5.IB-2 | ecosystem: Environmental > Aquatic > Freshwater >... | reverse complement strand
GTCGCCCGAACCCTTGTCCAGATACATCGCCGACGTCACACCCAGCCTTGATCCTCGAAGATGCGTCGCGCCTTCTCGATGCAACGGGCGCGAGTCGGGCCGATGCTCCCTACCGGAATGCCTTCCCTCCGAGCGATCTCGGTGTAGTCGATCGACGGGTCTTCGTAGAAGAGCAGCCGTAGGAGTCGCCGGCAACGCTCGGGCAGGCGTACCAGCGTCTCCGCGGCTTGCTGCGCCCGTTCGAGCGCGACCGTTTCGGCTTCGGGCAGTCCGTCGGCCGCCTCGAGCGTCGATTCGGCGATGGCCAGCTCCGAGGGGGAGAGATGGTCGAGGCTGACCTCGTTGCGCCTCGAGCGGATCCGATTGATGGCCTGCCGGCGGGAGATGACGACGATCCAGGAGATCAACCGGTCGGTGTCCCGGAGGCTGCTGAGCTGGCGATAGATGGCGAGGACCGCCGCCTGGTAGGCCTCTTCCTGGTCCGAGGGAGGCAGCCCGACCTTCCGGATGGTCGAGAAGATCAGGTTCGAGTAACGACGGAGGAATTCTTCCCAGGCGCCGGGGCGGTTCCCCAGACAGTCGCGCACCAGGATTCCGGCCCCCGCCTCCGAGTTTGTCTTGGCTCGCGAAGACGAAGGGCGCTCGAGCGGCATGTTCGCGAGGGTAGCACGAGGTCAGGGCGTCGAGTTCGGGACCCCCGCACCCGCTCGTCGTGGCGTTTGCTGGTGCGGGTTTCCGGGCGTCGGACCTCCAGATGGGGCAACGCACGCAGGCCGGGTACGATCTGGAGAACGGGAGTTGAACTCGAGCACCACTCTGGCCGATCTTCGTGGAGATGCTTCTTTCCGCCCTATCGTTCTTGCGTCGCGGCGCTCTCCTGATCCTTCTCACGACACTCGTCGCGGGTTGGAGTTCGGCCGGTGTCTGGTGGTGCGTCGCGAGCCGCTCGTGCGACGAGTCGACCGAGGCTCCGTGCTCGACGGAGGTTCGGTCTTCCTCCCGAGCCGCTGACCGCGCCGACGGACCCTGCTGCGACCGCGACCTCTTCGACGAATGCTGCCGCTTGAGCGGGATGAGCCCGTCATCTCAGGTCATCCTCGTACTTGCGCTCGCGTCCCCCACCGCGACCGCTCTTCCGGCCGACCTGGCGTCAGCCGATCACAGTCCCGTGCCCCCGCCGGGATTGGTGGCAGTGGCGGAGTTGACTCACGGCCCGCCCGCTGGTGGGGACGCAGACCACCGCACTCCTACCGCTCCGCGCGCGCCGCCCCGGATCGCCCGCGCCTGATCGGTGTCGATCGCTCGCGCCAGATGCGCAGCGATCTCCGACGCCTTCCAGCTCGAGTGCTCGTTCTCGGTCCGCGGACCGCGTCGCGCTGGTAGCCGCCTCCCGTCACAAACTATCCAGCCGGGGGCATCATGCGAGGATCTCTCGCCGGCATCGTATTGCTCGTCGCAGCCTGGTCGGTTCAGGGCGCCTCAGCGCGGGCGGAACCGCTCACGGTGGACCAAGTCGTCGTTCTCGCGCGGACCCGCTCTCCGGAAGCCCGCCTCGCGTTGACGCGCGTCGCAGAGGCTCGCGCGCGGCTCACGGGGGCTCGTGTTTTCTCCGTCGACAATCCGGTGATCGAAGGGGTCAGTGGTTCCGGCAGCGAGTCGGGTCGGACGACCGCAATGGAACTCACTGTTCCGCTCGGTCTCGGGTTCCGCCGTTCCGGCGAGATCAGCGAAGCGCGGGCCGGCCTGGAACGAGAGGGTTTTCTCGAAACGGACTCGCAACTTCGCGTCGTAGCGGCAGCGCTCGGCGCCTACTACCGGACTCTTCATGCTCAGCAGCGATCAGGGATCGCGGCCGATCGCCGCGCGTTGGCGCGTGAACTGGTCCGGATCGCGGCTGACCGACTCGAGGCCGGCGATGCCGCGCACCTCGAGGTCGTCGTCGCCGAAACCGAACTCTCGCGAGCGGAGAGCGAGGTGCTGGTCGAGCAGGGAAATGTGACGGAAGCCATCCTCGCACTCGCTCGGATCTTGGGGCTGCCGACGGTGACTGAGTTGGAGGTGGTTGGTGAGCTCGGCGATCGTTCCCTCCTCGATGCGGCGACGCGAGTAGCACTGGAGCAGAGAGCCGACGTGAGTGCTGCGGAGAGCGATCTCAGAGCCGCCTCGGCGGCCCTCTCCGTCGCCAGGACTTCCGGCTGGCCGGCAGTCGCGCTTCGAGTGAACTACGAGCACACGCGCGACGAGGAGGTCATCAGCCCGGGTCTGGCTCTCTCGCTTCCGTTCTTCAACCGGGGACAAGGAGCGCGAGGCGAAGCCGTAGCTCGGCGCGATCGCGCTGCCGTCGAACTGGAAACGCGGCGATCGGCAGCGTCGTCAGAAGCCGCTGGGGCGCGATTGGGCTACGCGAGCATCGAGGCTGCGGCGCGAGAGATGGAAGAGCGGGCGTTGCCGCGGGCTCTGGAGGTCGAAGAGCTAGCCCAGCAGAGCTACGGCGCGGGGAAGCTCGACCTGCCGGGACTCTTGGTCGTGCGCAGTGGATCCCTGGACACTCGGCGAGAACATGCAGATCGGCTGCTCGAAGCAGCAGAGAGAGGCATCGAGCTGACCCTCGCGGTCGGCGTATTGCCTCGAGAACACTAGCCCATGAGGAGGATTGAATCATGAACACGCGTTGGGTGGTCTTCCTGGCCGCGAGCATCTTCCTGACCAGTTGCGGAAAAGAAGCATCGAAGAGCGACCGACCGGCATCCGAATCGCGCCCGGCTTCCTCGGAGGCGGCCCACGCGTCCGCCAGCGTCGTTCCAGGCTCGCACGAAGATTGGTGCGGCGAACATCAGGTCGCCGAGAGCGCATGCACCCGCTGCGATCCTTCCCTGGCTGCGGCCTTCAAGGCGACGAACGACTGGTGCGCCGAACACGGCTTGCCCGAGTCCCAGTGCCTCCAGTGCAACCCCGGGCTGAAGATCGTTCGGCCTCCGAAACCGGAGGGGAAGTGATGCGTCGATGCCTCCTGCTGTTCGCCACGCTCTTCTTCCTGGTCGTCGGCGGATGTCAGCGCCGCGACGCATCGCCGGACCAATCGGCTCCGGTGGCTGCATCCGAGATTGCAGATCTCGGCGGCGCGGATGCTGAAGGCATGTGCGCCGAACATGGCGTCCTCGAAGCGGTCTGCACGAAGTGCCATCCGAAGCTGATCCGGATCTTCCAGGCGCGCGGCGACTGGTGCGCCGAGCACGAATTCCCCGAGTCGTTCTGTCCGCTCTGCCATCCGGAGCGTGGCGGTAGGCCTGTCGCCGACGTCGCTCCCGACGAAGCGCCGGCGAATGGACTCCGCATCACGTTCGCGACCAAGGAAGTAGCCGCCCAGGTAGGGATCGAGACGAGTCGAGCGCTACGAGGCGAACAGGCAACCGTAATTCTCGCAACGGCGACCATCGTCGCGGATGCGGCCAAGAGCGCGCACGTCAATGTCCGCTCCCCGGGCGTGATCCGAGCGTTCAAGGTCGATCTGGGGACGAAGGTGATGAAGGGCACTCCGCTCGCCTCGATCGAGAGCGCCGTCGTCGCGGAAGACCGGGCTCGCCTGCGCTCCGCCCGAGCCCGTGCGGAAACTGCGGGGGCGGACTACGAACGTGAGAAGCAGCTCCACGACAAGGGAATCTCGTCCCAGAAAGAGGTGCAGGCAGCCCAACAAGCTTACGAGGAAGCGAAGGCCGACGGCGCCGCGGCCGAGGCTGCGGTCGGTCTCGTCGGCGGGGCCGAAGGCGCGGGTGTGTACAACCTCGTCGCGCCCATCGGCGGCGCCGTCACCGCTCGCAACTTCACCGTGGGGAGCCTCGTCGATCAGGAGGAAACGATCTTCGAGATCCTCGATACCTCCTCACTCTGGGCGGAGATCGATATTCCGGAGTCGCAGGCGAGCCGGGTGGCCGTCGGGCAGCACGTCGTCCTCGAGGTCGACGGATTGGAAGGCCGGAAGTTCGACGGGATCCTCCAATACGTGGCGCCGGTGGTCGACACTCGAACCCGCACCATCAAGTCTCGGGCCGCCCTCGACAATCCCGACGGCGCACTCCGCGCGAACATGTACGCACGCGCTCAGATCTCGGTCAGCTCGGCCGGAGGGACAGCATTGGTCCCACGTGCAGCGGTGCAAGAGGCCAAGGGAGCCCAGCTCGTATTCGTGGCGCTGGCGGTCGACGAATACGAAACGCGGCGCGTGCGCGTCGATCCTTCCGATGGCGAGCTCGTCGCCGTTACCGCCGGGCTCGAACCTGGCGAGCTGGTGGTGACGACGGGAAGTTTTCTCCTCAAGACGGAAACGCTCAAAGAGAGCATCGGCGCAGGCTGCTGCGAAGTCGAAACCAAGAAATAGCGAGGCTCGCGAGTGCTCAGCACGATCGTTCGCTGGTCGATTCGCCACCGGTTGGTGGTGATTCTTGCCGCGGTTGGGTCGGCGGGGCTGGGAGTGTTCGCCTTCCTCCATCTGCCCATCGACGCCTTCCCGGATACGACTCCGGTCCAAGTACAGATCAACACGGTGGCGCCGGCTCTCTCGCCGCTGGAGATCGAACGCCAGCTCACGGTTCCGATCGAGCAGGCGATCTCCGGACTTCCGGCCCTCCACGAGGTCCGATCGATCTCCAAGTTCGGTCTCTCGCAAGTGACCGTGATCTTCGAGGAAGGTTCGGAGATCTACTTTGCGCGCCAAGTAATCTCGGAACGGCTGCAAGGCGTGGAGCTGCCCGCCGGGATCGAACGGCCACAACTTGGACCGGTCGCGACGGGCCTGGGAGAGATCTTCCACTACACGGTTACCGGTGAGGGCAAGTCTCCGAGCGAGCTGAGGACGATCCAGGACTGGATCATCAAGCCTCAGCTGCGGACTGTTCCGGGGGTCGCCGAGGTCAACACCTGGGGAGGTGACGAGCGACAGGTGCACGTGCTCGTCGATCCCATCAACCTCGCGAAACGCGGGCTCACCCTCGCCGAGCTGATCGAAGCGCTCGAACACAACAACGGCAATGTGGGGGGCGGCGCCATCGACCAGGCGGGCCAATCAGCGCTCGTCCAGGGGATCGGCATCGTGACGAAGCCCTCCGACGTGGAAGAGATCATCATTGTCGCCAGAGACGGGGTTCCGACCCGCGTCCGCGACGTCGCCCGCGTGGTGGATGGGCGCGCGATCCGGCGGGGCGCCGTCACGGCCGACGGCAAGGGTGAGGTCGTGCTTGGTCTCGGCTTCATGCTCATGGGCGAGAACAGCCACGAGGTGGCGAAGAACCTTCGGATCCGACTCGACGAGATCAAGAAGAGCGTTCCTCCGGGAGTCGAAGTCACCACGATCTACGACCGGACGGAGTTGGTCGACCACGTTCTCCACACCGTCAAGACGAACCTCTTCGAGGGCGCGCTGCTGGTCATCGCGGTTCTCTTCGTCTTCCTCGGGAATCTGCGCGCGGGGCTGATCGTGGCGGCCGCGATTCCTCTCTCGATGCTGTTCGCGTTCGATCTCATGCTGCGAGTTGGGATCGCGGGCACGCTGATGAGCCTCGGCGCGATCGACTTCGGCCTGGTCGTCGACAGCTCGGTGATCATGGTCGAGAACGCGATGCGCCGACTCGCGGAAGACAAAACGGGCCGCTTGATGCCGGAAATCATCGAAGACGCAGCCCTCGAAGTGCGGCGGCCTACGATGTTCGGCGAGCTGATCATCATGATCGTCTACTTGCCGATCCTCGCGCTGGAAGGAATCGAAGGAAAACTATTCCGGCCGATGGCGCTCACCGTGATCTTCGCGCTCCTCGGCTCATTGGTGCTCTCCCTCACCCTCGTGCCTGCTCTCTGCGCCACCTTCCTTCCGCGGCGCCTGTCGGAGAAGGAGAACCGCCTGGTGGCGGGCATCCAGTGCGGCTATCGACCCGCGTTGCGGGCCGCACTCGATCGCCCGAAGCTCGTTCTCGCCGGCGCCGCCCTCTGCTTGGTGGGCGCGGGATTCCTGGCCACCCGCCTGGGGTCCGAGTTCGTCCCTCGGCTCCGCGAGGGCGCGCTCGTGATCAACACGATCCGACTCGCCGGCGTGTCCCTGGACGAGTCGGTGCGATACGGCGGCCAGATCGAGCGCGTCCTGAAAGAGAAGTTCCCTGCCGAGATCGACCGAGTGTGGACCCGCACCGGCACGGCGGAAGTCGCGACGGATCCCATGGGCCTCGAGCTGTCGGACGTCTTCATCACGCTCTCGCCGCGGAATGATTGGAAGCGCGCGGGCACGCAAGACGAGTTGGTCGAGGAGATGGAGGTGGAACTCTCGTCGCTGCCCGGCATGCGGATGGTCTTCACGCAACCGATCGAGATGCGCGTCAACGAAATGGTCGCGGGGATCCGTGCGGACGTCGGAGTAAAGCTCTTCGGAGACGACTTCGAAACCTTGCGAGCCAAGGCGCGCGAGATCGAGACCGTCATGAAGCAGGTCCCCGGGGCCGCGGACGTATTCGTCGAGCAGCTCACTGGGCAGCCGGTCCTCGAAATCGAAGTCGATCGCGACGCCATTGCTCGCCAGGGCATCCCGGCGCGGGAAGTACTCGACGCGATTGCGTCTCTGGGAACGCGGGAGGTGGGGGTTTTGCAGGAGGGCGATCGGCGGTTCCCGATCGCTGTTTCTCTAGAGGACCGCTACCGGTTGGACGCAGCGTCGGTCGGGAGGATCCTCGTCACGGCGAGCAACGGCGATCGCGTGCCCTTGGAACGGCTGACCCGGATTCGCATGACCGAGGGCCCCTCCACGATCAACCGAGAGTGGGCGAAGCGACGCGTTGTCGTCCAAGCCAACGTGCGTGGTCGCGACGTCGGCAGTTACGTCGCAGACTTGAAGAAGTCGCTCGACGGCAGTGTCGTCCTGCCACCCGGTTACTACATTCGGTTCGGTGGGCAATTCGAAAACCTGGAGAGGGCGCAAGGACGCCTCATGCTGGTCGTCCCTCTGGCGCTCATCCTCATCTTCGGGCTCCTCTATCTGACTTATCACAGCTTCTCCGACGCGGCCCGGGTCTTCACTGGCGTGCCGTTCGCCGCAGTCGGCGGAATCGTCGCCCTCTGGATCCAAGGCTTGCCCTTCAGTATCTCCGCCGCGGTCGGCTTCGTCGCCCTCTGGGGCGTTTCGGTGTTGGCCGCGATGGTGCTCGTCTCGACCATCCGTCAGGACCTCGCGGCGCGCGTGCCCCTGTCGGACGCGATCTTCCGCGCGGCCGAACGCCGCCTCCGACCGGTCCTCATGACCTCGTTGGTAGCCGCGCTCGGTTTCGTCCCGATGGCAATGAACACGGGGCTAGGCGCGGAGGTGCAGCGACCACTCGCGACCGTGGTCATCGGCGGGATGATCTCTTCCACGCTCCTGACGCTCTTCGTGCTGCCTGTTCTCTACAGCTTGTCTGTGAAGCGCGGACGCGAAAGGTTGGAGACGCCTGATCTCGCGCCCGCGGCGGGTTGAGCGGCAGCGCGGTTGGCCGGAAAGTATCTCGGTCGCTCGAGTCCTGGCTCTGGCTCATCGACGATCTGTCGATCGGATCGACCTTCGAGCTCCAACTGGTCCCGGACTTGGCCGTTCACGCCGCGCCAGCAGCCGTTCGATCCAGGCGCGGTCCCGGTCGGGGGTTCTTCGCATGCCGCGGACGATCGATACTTGATCGGCTGGTCTGGGAGTGAGCGTTACGTGAGGGATTGACGCGCCTCGAATTGAAGTCGAGGCGCGTCGACCGGATCATCCCTTCGCTTTGTAACCCGCCGTTACTTCGTCCTTGTGCGCTGCGAAGGCTGCGAGGAGTTCGCCCATCTCGCGCGGAGGCACTTTGAACACGTTGAGAGTGCGCGCCAGCTCGGCGGCGACCTCGTCAAACTCTTGTGACTTCTCGACAACGCTGACTCGGATGAAATAGATCGGGCGCGGTTGGAGATCGAACTCCAAACCGCGCCCGGATCAGGCCGACCTCGATCGGCTACCGATTGCGAGAACCGTTGCGGTCGCCCCCGCCCCACTGGCCGCGCGACCCGGAGCGGCCGCTGCGCTGTCCGCGTCCGATGGCTACTGTCGGAAGATCAGCTTCTGAAGCGCCCCACCCACGTGGTTCTTCCCGTCGTAGTCCATGACCGCGACGCTGAAGGGGTACTCCGCTGAAGCCGTGACGTTCGTGAACTGCACGTCCTCCGTCGGTTTCGCCGTCGTGAGCTTCCGCTTGAAGATGACCGTGTACGTCCCGCCCGAGTAGACGGTGTTCGCGTTGGTGACGTAGGTCGCGTCGCCCGGCGCCGTCACGTCCTGAAGCGTGTAGCCAGGCGCGCCGGCAAACCCGCGTATCCGCGCCACGAGGTTCCCCTGTTCGGTCGGGTCCGTCACGTTCTGGTTCTCGCCACCGTGCGTCACGCCGTTCGCGTTCGTCTTGTTCACGATCTCGTCACGCGTCTTGTTGAGGCCGTAGTCGGCCAAGTTCTTGTTCTGGCCCTTGCCGTCGGGGTTGTGACAGCCCTGACACTTCGCCTGGTAGATCACATTTCCCGCGGCCGCGTCGCCCTCGAGCGGCATCTTGGCGTCGTTCGCCAGGAAGAGAAGCGGGTTCAGATTGAACGTCGCCCCGTCGCTAGCGCGGACGATCCGGTTGGCCTTCGTCGGATCCCAGACAGACGCGGGACCAGACGTGTTGTTGCCACCCGCCGGCCGGTTGCGGACTTCGATCGTCTCGCCGGTGTCGGTCTTGCGGCCCGGGGCCGCACCGTCATTGACACAGAACTGATCGTTCGCGTAGCCGATCGGGTTCGAGCGGCTGGTCTTCCAGTGCCAGAGGTCCGTGCGGCCGTTGGCGGGATACATGTCATTCGGGGTGTGGCAGGTCATGGCGCAACCCACATCCTCGAACTTGCGCCCATCCGTCGCGCTCGCGCCGACGCCGCCCTGCTTGATGTCCCACATGACGCCGATCTTGTCGTCGTTCAGGTTCGAGCTCCAGCCGGTCGGCGCCATCTCCATCATCGTCCGGCCCGTCACGCCCATGTCGAACGTGGGCAGGGCGTCGCTCGCCCCGCCGTTGAAGAACCATCGACGGCGATTCAGGTCGTTCGTGCTCGAGTTATCCGGCCACTGCGTCCAAATGTAGAGGTCGGTCGCCGAGTACGCGGCCTTCATCCGGACCTTGATGTCGAACCCATCCTTCGACCCCGTCATGTTGAATTCGCCGCCGTATGCCTGGCCCGTGCTCCCGTTGCCGCCGTTGCCCGACGCCGTGAACTCGGCGTAGTCGGCGTCGTCCCAGAATGCCGCGTCCGGCGCCGAGGAGATCTTCGCGGCCTCGAGCTTCTCGGTCTTCACCGGCGCGACGGGCACCGTCGGTCCATCGTCGTCGTCACCGCAGCCGGCGATCGTCACGGCGAACGCCGCGATCATCAACACCACCCGTGCATGTCGCATCATTGACCTCCTATTCCGGGATCCGTAAGACTCTCGTTCTTGCAAGCTCGTTTTCCTTTCGCGATGAGACGCGCATGAGTCGCACGTGACTGGCCGATTGAAACCGCGCATGTAACCGCCCTATGCCAGGTGGCGACACGCACCCTACATCATCCCTCGACCCATCACGCGCACGTTCGGAAACGCACCGCGCATTTGGTCGAGTATTCCCCGCATCTCGTCGGGGTGCTCGCTGCACTCCATTGGCATTGCATCGAGACTGGAGAGCGAGTCCATATCGGCGGCGTAGCGCCCTGCCGCCGCGTGCAACGCGCCCACGTGCTCGATCGGCTGGGGGACAAACTTGAACGAGTCGTTCATGGAGCCTACCGAGCGCCTCCCAGGAGCAGAAGCTTGCGCGTCACCTGGGTTCCTCCCGCCTCGAGCCTCGCGAAGTACGTACCTCCGGGGAGCGCCTGTCCAGCATCCGTCCGACCATCCCATGTCACGGCTCGGCCTCCCTCTGCGTTCGACGACGAGAGGTTCACCCGCATGACGACGGCTCCTTCAAGATCATGCACCGTGAGGACGGCCGCGCTCGCCGCGGGAGCGGCTAGCCAGATCTGATCTCCGGGCCGGAACGGGTTGGGATAGCTCATCGCCATTGCCCCCTCGGGTCCCGCCTGCGGGGCGGCGGAGACCGCACTCCCTCCCAGCCGTTCCGCCAGCGTGGAACTCGTGATCCCGTCGGCCGGTCCAGATGTCGCATTCCCCGAGGATCTCCATCCCGCCGCTTCGAATCACATAGCTCGCGCCAGGGACGGCGGCGGGCGTCTCGGTCCAGGAGACGCCATCCCAATGCATCAGCACGACGCCGCTGTCGCTCCCGCCGATCGCCCACACATCATCGAGGGGACTCCTTTCCATGTGGCGCGATTTGCGCCCCGAGGATCGGAGCGCGACGAAGGCCCCGCTTGCGACAGAGGACATCGAACCCGGATGAGGCGCAGACAATCGCCCTGGCCACCATGACATTCGTCATGTTCCGCCCGACTCTGGTGTCGGTCGCGTCCCCTGCCGCGGTTTTCGCCGTCTCCAGAAGAAAGCGGACTGCAGGATTCGCCGGATGTGAACTCAGACTACTTCGCCCGGACGCGATTGTTCTTCGCGTTGTGCTCGAGCTCGCACAGGCCAAGCGCTTCCATGAGTGGCGGGATGTACACACCGAACCTGCCCCGGAGAGCCTTCTTCAGGCCGTACCAGCCGCCGACAGGATTCTTGGGATCGCGACCCCAGGCTTCGACGGCGCCTTCCTTGGCGGGTTTCTGCTCATCGGCGCCGCCCAGCTCGACCCAGTCTCCAGCCTTCTTCAGCATTTTGTGCAGATCGTCGATACACCTCGAGTCGTAGAGGAGCACCGTCTTCCCGACGTTCCTCGCGACTCACATCTCCTCCAACAGCCAACGAGAGGCGGACGCCCAAGTGATGCCGCCGGGCAATGGCCGAGACGGCGGGCTCGCATCCAGCGTGACAAGCCATGCGCGGGCGGCGGGATGCGCAGCCAGCCCCGCTTCGAGCGCACGGAGTTCACGCGCCCAGGTCTCGTCGCCTTCGCTCTCGAGACACACCTGCACCAGCATTGGCCCTTCTCCGGCTCGATGCGCGAGGAAGTCCACCTCGAAGCCTTCCCGCGTTCGCACGTACGATACCTCGAAGCCGCGCCTCTCCAACTCCAGGAGCACGGCCGTCTCCAGCGCGCGCCTGTGGTGAGATCGTCCACTGCGTTCGAAGAGCGCGATGAGGCCGGGGTCCACTGGATACGCCTTGCGGGGATTGACCATGCGCTGACGCTCCGACGCGCTGTGCATCTCCACCGTGCGCACGAGGAAGGCGTCTTCGAGATGTGCCAGATAGGCGTGCAAGGTGTCTTTCCCGACTGGCACTCCTTGGGACCGCAGGGCGTCATAGTGCTTCTTGACCGAGAACGCGCCTCCGGGCTTGGACAGCAACTGGCGTTCGAACCAGCGGAGAGCTAGCGGATTGCTGACCGCGTGGCGTTCGATCACGTCCCGCAGCACCACTACATCGACGTACCCGGCGAGCAGCGCAGCCCGGTCGCGCGGATCCGCGCCTTGCGCTTCGGGAAAGCCGCCTTCGATCAGGTGGCCCCGAAGTCGTTGATCGAGCGCCGCGCGCTGTGTCGCGCTCGAGTTCTCGTACTCGCCCGCGGGCTCGTCGCCGGCGTGGCGCAGCGCCTCACGGAAACTGAAGGGATGCACCAGTACTTCCATCGCCCGCCCGCGGAGGCTGGTCGCGACCTCGCGCGAGAGAAGCTTTGCCGAGGAGCCGGAGACGAAGAGTTCGACGCCCCCCGTGTCCATCAACCGTCGCACCAGCCCTTCCCAACCCGGCACGAGTTGCACCTCGTCCAGATAGAGCGTCATCCCGCGCGCCTCGCGGATCCCTGGGAACTGCCGGCTGTGCTCCTCGAGCAGCCAGTTGAGCTCCGCGACCGAGAGCCCCGCCAGCCGTTCGTCCTCGAGCGAGAGCAGCAACTGCCCCTCGGCAGCCCTCCCCGCCGCCAGCCGGTCGGCCCGGCACTGGGCCAGGAACGACGTCTTTCCCGCACGCCGTATCCCGATGACAGCAAAAGCCTTACCCGGGATTGCCGGGAGTCTCACGTCTCGACGCGTCAGGGCAGACGTGGAGATCGCCAGTGATTCGGAGAGCTTGAAGCGAAGAAGGTCGTGGGAGATTGTCATTGGTAGAAGGACAATATATATACAATACGTCCTTTTGAAAAGGACCATAGTGATGTCCTGGGCTTCCGTCCCGGCTGGGATGCCCTCTCAGTGGACGGGTTGGTCCTCGACATTGCGAAAGCTGCGTTTCGGATGGCTCAGACGTGGGCTCGCGACAGTCGCTGCTACAGGGGTCAAAAGAAGACTGGGCCTCTTCGAGCACGGGGCTCGCCAGCTCTCTTGTGACGGGAGGAAACCCTGCGAGGAAGCTCGGCGAAGGAACGGCCGGCGGACCGAATGGAAGCGACGCTCCGTCGGTAGTCCGATCGGTCTCCAGAGCGGCCAACTCGCCCTGCCCGACGATGCACACCCGCTCTTCACTACGGTCCGGAGGCCCGCGACCCTGACGCTTTCTTGCTATCCTCCTTCCGCTTGTCCCCATTCCTGCAGAAGTAGGAAGCATTGCGGCAGCCTCTCAGGAACGCGCCGACCGGAGGATTCATGCGCCTGTGCGCGATTGCGACCACCGCTGCCTTGATCGTCGGCGGATCCGCGGCGCACGCGGGAGTTCCGTCCAAGCTCTTCCTCGGTGAGTACGAGTTCAACAATCCGACGCTGAGCTCGATGAACCTCGACGGCGCGAACGTGCAGGAACTCTTCTCGCCGGCGCCCTCCGACTGGCTCGTCGTCGGTCTCGACTACGGCGCGGCCGGCGCGGATCTCTATTGGTGTCATGGCAGCAGTCCAGGGACGGTTCGCACGGCCGCGCTCGACGGAAGCGGGGAGCACGTTGTGGTAGGCGGACTGAAGTATCCGCGGGGACTGGCGCTCGATCCAATGGGAGGGAATCTGTACTGGTCCGCATCGCCGCCGGCCGGCCATGCCCTCGGGCTGATCCAGCGCGTCGATACGGACGGTACGGGACTCCAGAACTTCTTCGTCCTCACACCCTACGATCCGAATTTCTCGTTCGTCGGTAATCCCACCGTGGATCCGACGAACGGATACGTCTACTTCTGCGCCGCGAACCAGATCGTGCGCAAGCGCACGGACGGAACAGGCGGTGTGGAGACGGTGGTGCGTGGTGTGACCACGGTGCGAAGCGTCGCCCTCGACGTCGAGAATGGGCAAATCTACTTCCTCGACGCGAACACGAATTCCGATTATCTGGGACGCTGCAATCTGGACGACACAGGCTTCACGGTGCTCGTCGACATGAGCCCGGCTTCGACGGTCTCTTCCGGTCTCTGGGACTTGGAGCTCGATCTGGCCGGCGGCAAGGCCTACTGGGCGGACGAGATCGCGCACGTGGTGCGGCGCGCGAACCTGGACGGTGCGAACGTGCAGACGATCTATACCAGCCCGGCCGCCTCGAGCCCGACGGGTCTGGCCTTCGATGACAACACGCCGCCACCGATGGCCGACTGCAATGGAAACTCGGTTCCGGATCGCGATGACATCGATTCGCAGGCGAGCGCCGATTGCAACGGCAACGGCGTGCCTGACGAGTGCGAAGCCGATCCATGTGCGACCCCGACCTACGTGCTCGATCACGGCAGCGATCCCGCGGCGGTCGGGCGGACGGTGAGCGGCGACCCCAGCACAGGGTACGAGGTCTTCCAGCCGTTCGACGTGGCGGGAGCGCTCACGCTGCAAGGCATCGAGCTGGACGGATGGACGGTGAACTATCACTCCGACGGATTCACGGCGACTCTGTTTCCGGATGATGGAACGGGAACCTTTGCCAACGAGTCGACGCCGATCGAATCGAGCCCGTTCCAGTGGCGATTCAGCCCATCGACGGTGGTGTGGGTCGAGCGTGACTTCAGCGCCACGCTCGCGCCCGGGAGGTACTGGATTCGTCTCACGGCGAGTCATCCTGACTACGACGCGGCCGCCCATGTAGGCGTGAGCGGGCTGCCGAGCAAGTCGAGACGGAACAGCGACGGGCAGATCATCGCGTCGAGCCGAGCGATCGCCCTTCGCCTCGTGGAGGGCAACGCCGCGGGGGTAAGCAACACAGATCTCGCGTTGGCGCGGGCTATACCTGTGCGCGTGGTTCCCAATCCGATGCACGGCCGGGCCGAGGTCCAGTTCGAGTTGTCCCCCGAATACGGTCGAGCAGCCGGCCTCGCGAACGGCAACGAGGTCGGGCAGTCGGCTCGGGTCGAGATCCACGACATTCTCGGCCGTGTCGTCCGAACGCTAGAGGTTCGAGCTTTCGACGGCGCGACTGCCCTCCATCGAGTGGGGTGGGATGGCAGGGACCAGAGTGGTCGTGCGGTATCGAGTGGCCAGTACTACTGCCTCATCGACGCGGGATCGCGCCAGGGTCGAGCGGTGGTGACACTGGTGCAGTGATTCCCCCGAGCGCATGTGCAGCCGTGACCTCACGCACTATCTCTCTGCGCGAGTCGTTGCTCGGGCGAAGGAACTGAGAGTCAAGCCGTCGGACACCGCGTGAGGCGCCCTCGGGTGGACGCGCGTTTGCGGCTGCGGAGCGCGGCGTGGCGTGCGGATGGAGCCTTCGCAACTGCCAGCTTCACCCCTGAAGAGCGTTCGCAAACTCTTCGGGCGAAACCTCCGCTTGGCGAAGCACGCCCGCGAGGGTGCCGAACCTTCACGAATCCGAGCCGTTCGAGCGCGCGCACCACCTCTGAGCCGGACACCCGGGGAAGTTTAGACATGCGTGGGCGAAGGGATCGTGAACATCGTGATGAGCGGGTGGCCGGTCGTCGAAATCGGGAACTCCGAGAGATACAGCGCGGTCGCCTCGCGGAGATTTGCCACGGCTTCCTCTACCGTCTCGCCCTGCGTGGTGGCGCCGGTCTCCGGGTTCAACGCGATGAACCCACCTTCTTTCGCGTGCGTCAGGACGGCAGTTGGTTCCATGCGCTAGAGCTCCAGGTTGAAGTCGTTCTGATGCGAGTGGCTAGACCGGAAACGCTTTCGTCGAGGATAGGCGAGGAAAGGCCGCTGAGTGCAGGAAGGAAGCGACGAGTACGCATTTCGGGCTGGCCACCGTCGTGGGGACCGCCGTCGCAGCGGGCTCGTCAACCAGGACGCGCACGCGCCAGCACTTCGGCTCGAGCTAGGACGAGGACCGCGACGGCCTGCTCGCGACTGACGGAGGGAAACTGGGCGAGGAACTCATCGAAGGGTTCTCCGCCCTCCAGGCAGGCTGCATCCAGATTGGCGCATCTTGCTAGTGACCGGAGTCGTCCGGCGGCCTAGTTTCGGGGCAGTCGAGAAGGAGGACCGAGATGAGCAAGACGTTGGGGAATGAGTCGGGTGTGGGCGCGGCGGCGGCGACGAAGTCGTACGAGGCCAAGGCGTATGCGGCGGCGAGTGCGAGTTCGGGGCTGGGGGCGGTGACCATCCGGCGTCGCGAGCCGGGTCCGCTGGATGTGCAGTTGGAGATTCTCTTCTGCGGGGTCTGCCACTCGGATCTGCACCAGGTGCGCGACGAGTGGAGTGGGACGATCCCCACGGTCTACCCCTGCGTCCCGGGCCACGAGATGGTCGGTCGAGTAATCAAAGCAGGCAGCGCGGTCAGGAAGTTCAAGGAAGGCGATCTGGCGGCGGTGGGCTGTCTGGTCGACTCGTGCCGTGTCTGCTCCGCGTGTCGAGATGGAGTGGAGCAGTTCTGCGAGGCGCGGGCGACCTTCACCTACAACGCCCCGGACACGCATCTCGGTGGCGTCACCTACGGCGGCTACTCCGGCAGCATCGTCGTCGATGAGGCTTTCGTGCTGAAAGTCTCGGACAAGCTGGACCTGGCGGGGACGGCGCCGCTCCTCTGCGCGGGCATCACCACCTACTCCCCTCTGCGGCACTGGAAGGTCGGTAAGGGGCAGAAGGTTGGGGTCGTCGGTCTCGGTGGGTTGGGACACATGGCGGTGAAATTCGCCAATGCGTTCGGCGCCCGGGTCGTCGTGTTCACGACCACTCCAGGTAAGACGGAGGACGCGGTCCGGCTGGGCGCCCACGAAGTAGTGGTGTCGAAGAACGCCGCGGAGATGGAGAAGCAGCTCGGCAGTTTCGACTTCATCCTGGACACAGTGTCCGCCCCGCACGACCTGAACGCCTACATCAGCCTCTTGAAGAGGGAAGGCACGCTGACGCTGGTGGGAGCGCCGGAGACTCCGGCGCCGGTCGGCGCGATGGGCTTGATATTCGGACGGCGACGCCTCGCGGGCTCGCTCATCGGCGGGATCCGGGAAACCCAGGAGATGCTCGACTTCTGTGCGGAGCACGGGATTACGTCCGACGTCGAAGTGATTCCGATGCAGAAGATCAACGAAGCGTACGACCATCTGATGAAGAGTGAGGTGAAGTACCGCTTCGTCATCGACATGGCGTCGCTGAAGTAGCGCCGTGGCCTGTTGAGAAACGTCGACCCATCAGCGCTCGCTCGCATGAGCCGGTTGAGGCATGCGTTCGTGGCCGGACTCCTTCTGTCGGTCGCGGGGCCGGCGTGGTCGAACCCCGCGTCGTCGCTGGCGGACAGCATCGTCGTCCAGGTCTTCGAGGACGCGCCGATCGAGTTCCACTCCCCGGACTCCACCGCGTCGTCGGCGTCGTCGGCGCTGTCCGGGCGTCGCGACAACGGGCGTCTGATCGAGGCGACGGTGGACCTGCCGGAGATGGTCGGTTCGCATCGCATCTGGGCGGTGCTGACGATCCATCCGGTGGCGAAGGACGAGCGGAACGTGCACGATCGCTATGACCGAGCAGGGAGCATCCGGCTGGTGGTCCCGGAGCGTCCGGACCTCGAGGTGATCCGGTTCATCACTGCTTACGGGGGCCGCACGCGTCACCGCGTCGATGTGTCGCATCTGTCGCCGGTGTTGCGGGGACGACGATCGTTTCTCGCCTTCATCGACACCTGGACGAGCCCGGCCTGGACCGTCGACCTGAGTCTCCACTTCGTCGCCGACACCACGTATGACAACCCGTCGTGGGTCGAGCCGGTCGTCTGGGTCGAATCGTTCACTCGGCAAGACCAGCCGAACGGAGTCGGGACGAAGAGTGTCGTGCCCGAGGGACTCGAGCGCGTGGCGCTCCAGTACGTGTCAACCGGTCACTGCACCGACGGCCGGGACGAGGACGAGTTCATCTCGAAGGCGAACGTGATCTCCGTCGACGGCCGCGTCGTGGCGCGTTTCCATCCGTGGCGCAACGACTGCCGCAGGTTTCGTGACCGAAATCCCTACTGCACGCGCTGGACCGACGGGAGCTGGTCCTCGGACTACAGCCGGAGCGGATGGTGCCCCGGCGTGGAAGTCACTCCCACCGAGTTCGACCTGACCGACGCGTTGCCGCCTGGCGAGCACGAACTCCACTTCCGCATCGAGAACATGCGGCCCCGCGACCAAGACGGCCACCACGGCTACTGGCGGGTCTCGGCATGTCTCGTCGGGTGGGATCATCCGCCGCGGCTGTGGCGAAACTGAGGGACGAGTCGCGCGCTCGCGTTAGAAAGCCCCGTTGCTCGAACAGAGCAGCGGGGCTTTTCCATCTACTAGGGACGCCACCACCAGAGCGCCGGCCAGGGCTGAGGAGATCCTCCGGCTACCTGTGACCGCCCATCCCGCCACCGGGAAACGAGTCACCGATCCGGCCCATCATCTCTCGCATCGAGTCATGATGCGCGTCGCACTCTTCGCGCATCTCTTCGATCGTGGGGAGCGAGATCATGCGAGCATGATGCCGCTCGATCATGTCCAGCATGGAGCCCGCGAGATCGCCCATCTCGCCCATTTCATCCCAGTCGTGGTGCGGTCCCATCCCACCCTCATGCCTGTCGTCGCACAGGTCCCACATCGTGTCCATGAGTGGACCCATGTCGGACGCGTAGCGGGTCGCCTCTGCGCGAATCGCCCGGGCGTCCGTGGTGCGCTGAGCGAAGGCGTGATGCTCGGCCTCTCGGGCCTCCAGTTGCGAGTACGCGGTCTGGGCGGACGAGCTAGGCGTGGTGGGGTTCCTCGTGTCGTCGGCCCCGCTACAGCCATAGACCAACGCTGCGGCGGCGACCCAGAGTGTGAGAAGCAAACTCTGTCGATTCATGACCACATCTCCCTCTCGACGGACCCGCCGTCGGCTACCCTCGACCCGGCGCAAGGATCGGCTCCCGGCGCTCATCGCTGTATGACGGTTGTCAGCCTCGAGATCAATTTGACGCGGCGTGTCTGGCGAGCGCCTCGGGGGCTGCCATCGGCTCCGGCGGTCTGCTCGGCCATTCGGCGAGCTCGGTTGCCGGAGGCGGCCGGAACTTCGAGTGGCGCTGGCGCTCTGACGATCCCATGGATCCGGAGCGAGTGGTCAGACGGCGCGACTCGAGGCCGACCCTGTCTCGGCGTCATACGAAAACTCTCACCGTAGGCAGCCGGTTCGAAGGACGCGCCCGCCGCACTCCGCTTCAAGAACGCCGGGTAGACGCCGTCCTCGCCTCGCTCCGACTAGATCGCCAGCTCCACCGCGGCGCAATTTCCCGCTTCGCCTGGATCTGCCGGGCCAGGTCCAGGCGGCAGATCAATTCTTCATTCCACAACCAAAGGCTTTGCGGAGGTAGGCCATGGGGGCATACCCTCTGTCTGCGCAGTTGGGGCCGCGATACCCCCGGTGGCGGAAGCGTTTCGAGAGCGCTCGCCGACCGGGATTCTTGGACCCAGGTTTCAGTTTTTATTGAAAGCGACCATGCCCGACGAGCACGACAAACGCCCCGACGCGCCGAGACCCGAGTCCGACATGAAGGACTTCGAGGTGCTCGCGACGATCGCGGGAGTTCGAGCGCTCGCGGACCCGACCCGGCTACAGATGCTCCATCTGCTCCAACGCGGGAGTTCGACCGGCTCGACGTTGGCCCGCGCGCTGAAGATCCCGGCGAACCGTGCGCACTACCATCTCCAGCGGCTGCTCGAGGCGGGCCTCATCCGTGACGCAGGACCGAGCCGAGGACAGCGCACGGAAGAGCGGTACTACGCGGCGACGGCTCGGCACATCGTCGTCGATCCGGGACTGGGTGGACTCGAAGCTCGGCCCATGACCGCGCTCCGTCAGTCGATCGAGAGCACGTTCCTCGATTGGCGACGGTCGCAGGTCCTGGCCATCGACTGGGCCGATCTGGCTCGCCTCGTGGTCCACCAATCTCTTCGGGTGCGAAACGGCGATGAGGTCGCGCTCCTCTTCGCGCCGATCGCGCTCGAACTTGCCGAGGCCATGCAGGTCGAAATCGAAGCGTGCGGCGCGGTCGCCCATCCCAGACCGTGGTCGCGCAATCTCGTCTTGCGGACTCTCGATCGACTGCCTCCCGAGGGACTCAGAGACCTGCGGTTCATCCCCGAGGCGGTGGACGAGCGGCTGACCGCGGCGGTGCTCCTCACCAGCAATCTGATCCAGGGTTCGCCCCCCAGTCCGGCGCAGCAGGAGCGGCTGCCGCTCTTCCTGCAAGCGGTGTCGCGCTGGAAGCAGTCGGTGCGGAGTCGGTCTCTGCGCTACATCCACGTCGGCCTGCCTCATCGCGCCGAGTTCAGCCATGGCTACCTCACTCCAGAGGCGGGGATCGATCTTTTCTGGCGCTGTGTCTCCGCGGATCTCGCGCAGATCCGTGATCGCGGCGAGCGCCTCCTGCAGATCGTGCGCGAGGAATCGGATCTCGTCATAACCGGAGCGAATGGGAGCGAACTGCGGCTGTCGTTGGATGCGGACCATGCGACGACGCAGGACGGAATCATCTCCGAGGACGATTTACGAGCGGGCCACTCGACCGACGCCGTACCGGCCGGCGCCTTCGTCGTACTCCCTCGGTCAGGTGTGGGCGAGGGGACGTTCGAGGCGACGTATACGTTCTGCTCCGGCCGCCACATTCCTCACGTTCGCGTGACGCTCCGCGAGGGGCGGATCGTCGAACTCGATGCGCCCCAAGATGCGGGGCTCATTCGCGAGCGGCTCGCGCAGGAGGCGGGGAGTCCGGATCTGCTTTCCGCCGTCACCTTCGGTTTGAACCCGGGCGGGGTCGGCCCGACTGGCCGCGCGGAACTCGACTCCGTCCTCGCCGGGGTCGTCACACTCGACTTCGGGAACAACGAGCTCCTCGGCGGAAGCGTCAAATCCACATTCAACCTCAGTCTGCCCGCGCACGCGGTCACCGTTCGAACGCGAACCATGTCACCTGTAAAACAGGGTCGACTTGCACAAACCATCGAGAAAGAAAGCACACAATGAAAGCGCGCACTGCCCTCAGCATCAGTTGTTCACTTTTCGTGTCCGTCGCGGCCATCGCGCAGGGCCAAGACCCATACTCTTGGCGCTATTACCGACCTGGCAACACGGGCATCCAGGGCGACTATAACGAGGCCATTTGGATAGCGCCCGACGGCGACCCATGGATCGGCGGATACAACCCCATCGCGGAGGAGGGTGGGATCGCCAAGTTCATCCAAGGCGAGAACCGCTGGCTCAACCTTTCCAACGTCGATTACCCCGTAATCGGAAGCGCGAACGAGGTCGGCGTCTCCCGGGTGACCGACATGATCGCGGACGGGCAGGGGAATCTCTGGATCGGCACCTGGCGCGGAGCGCTGCGCATGGATCTCGCGGCCGGGCCGAGTTCGCTCGTGAGGTTCGGCCCCGGAAACTCGGCGCTACCGGGGGGACTCACTCGGGACATGACCCTCGCTCCCGATGGCTCGATCTGGATCTCGGCGGAATCGACGATCTGGGCAGGGGGCGGTTTGACTCGGTACAGCCCGGCGACGGGGTGGACGCACATGAACGGACACGGCGGCAGCCGAATCGCCGCCCAACCCAAGCCGGGCGGCGGCTACTACATCTGGAGCGATCTCGAGGGATACGACGGCATGGAGCGATGGGACAGCACCACGCAACTCTGGACGACCTACTCGTTCGGGGCAGGGCAGCCGGCGTCTTTGCACTCGCTCGACGCGGTGGATGCGGCCGGCAACGTCTGGATGACCAGATGGATGGGCAATCAGGGCGAAGAGATCCTGGACTGCATTCGGCCGAACGGTACCTGGGTCAATCCCCCTCTGCCGCCGCGGCATCCGCAGGTTCCCTACGCGTCCGTCAGCGCGTTCGGGAATATGCAAGCGCTGTTGGTAGACGGGTACGCGCACCTCTACCGCTTCAACGGCGCATCGTGGACAGATCTTGGCCTGCAGCCGGGCGGCGGAACGATCATCGGTCCGGAGATCGACGCGGCCGGCAACATCTGGTTGTCAGGTACATACACTGGGGGCGCGTTCCGGCGCGATGCCGAAACCGGCGGCTGGCAGCGCTACCGCGTCACCAACACGAGCCAGTTCGACTTCTTCAACAATGACGTGGCGATCGACTCGAACACGGGCGACGTCTATGCCTGCGCCAACGCGAACTCGGGCATCGGGGGCATGGTGAAGTTCGACGGAACCCGCTGGACCGGCTTCGTCAACCAGGATGGCTACGGGTTGACGGAACCCTGGCCGTGGCCGGGCGCCCCGCAGAGCGAGGCCGTCTACGTGCGGCCGTCCAACGGTCACGTCGTCGCCAATCCGATCAACCAGTTCACACATGAGTTCGACGGGACATCGTGGACCGCTCTACCCGGCGGCCAGGACCAGATGCGACAGTATGTGGAAGACTCGATGGGCCGGCTCTGGGGCATCGGACATTACACAGGCCTGTGGATCTTCGAAGGCGGCGGAGTCCTGGCCGGCAACGGCGGCTATTTTCTTCAACGCGACCCGGATCGTCCTGGAACCGTCTGGTGCGGCGGCTCTACGGAGATCCAGCGCACCGATGGAGCGTACACGTTCACATTCTCGATCGCCGATGTGCCTGAGTTCCTATCCTTCCAGGGCTTGGCGGTCGACCACAACGGCATCTGCTGGGTTGGCGCGACGGACGGAACCAGCGGGGCGTTGATCCGGATCGACGCGAACGCCGGCACTCACCAGGTCTGGCGGAGCGGTGATGCCAATTGGCCGTTCCCGACACCCATTGTCACTCCGGGACGAGTCACACCCGACGGTCGCGTCTGGATGGTGTACAACACGGATTGGCCGTTCGACAACGCCGGGCTCCTCTGGTGGGACGGTGCGCAAGTCGGCCTCTTCCCCGCGCCCCCGAATGGCGAGTGGCAATGGGGCGGCATGCCTCACTACATCGTGCTCGACATGGAGGTCAAGACCATTCCCGATGGGTACGAGCTGTGGATGAGCTGCGCGAGCCGGGGACTCGCGGTGCTGACGGTGACCAACGGAACCACCGACGTCGGCACGGGCCACGTTCCGGAGGTGCGGATCCAGCTTGGACAGAATCAACCGAATCCTTTCCGGTCCGACACGCAGATCGCCTTCGCGCTTCCCCGCTCCCAGTTTGTGAGGCTCGAGCTGTTCGACGTATCAGGACGCCTGGTCCGTCGACTCCTAGGTGGAACGATGTCGGCGGGAGGTCACCAGACATCGTGGGATGGTCGCGGCGAGAACGGTGAGTTCCTGCCGAGCGGGATCTACCACTACCGGCTGAGCAACGGCATTGAAGCGATCGAACGCAAGATGGTGCGGTTGCGGTAGAGCCACACGAGATCGCGCACGCGAGCCGTCGCATCCGAGCCGTCGCATCCGAGAGGAGATCGATCATGGAGTCTACACTTCGGTTTCATGGAGTGGTGCTGATCAGCCTGCTCTGCTGCGCCGGACAAGCCCAAGCGGACCCGGTCGCAGTGGAGTGGACTCGGACCTATGCGTTCCCGCCCTACACCTATGGCGCGATGGTCGCGGTCGACCAAGACGGCGACGTTCTCAGCGTCGGGGCGGACCCGGGTGCGTCCGACCTCATTACCATCAAGTATAGCGCCGCCGGCAATACACTCTGGGAGCGTCACTACAGCATGGACGGCTACTCGCTGCGGGCCACCTGGGTCGCAGCCGACGGCGCCGGAAACGTCATCGTCACGGGATACCCGCAGACCTTCAGCAGCAACCCGACAGCGATCGGATTGCTGACCCTGAAGTACGACAGCAACGGAAACATGCTCTGGGCCGACTTGTATCCGGCCACACGGGGAAGCACGACGCGCGCGATCATCGATGAGACGGGGAACATCTTCGTCACAGGGCAAGCTTGGTTCGGGACGTATGACTACGTCACGATCAAGTACACGCCGGCCGGAGCCCGCGCCTGGGTAGATGTGCTCGACTATCAGGGAGGGTTTCACGGGCCCACGTCGATGGATCTGGACGCCAACGGAAACTTGCTTGTGGCGGGGGGCGGCCCTGCGGGCAACGGGATGCTGACGGTGCTGTACGACGCGAACGGGACGCGTCAGTGGGTGGACGCGCGGCCCGGGACCGGCGGATTCGGAGTGAGGTGGACCAGCGACGGGAACTTCTACCTGACCGGGAGTCTGTGGAGCCAGGCAACGGGCGAGGATGTCCGGCTCTTGAAATGCAACTCGAGCGGAGCGCTGCTCTGGGATCGACGGTATGACTTCGGCCACTCAGAGCTCGGGACGAAGCTGGCGCTGGATCCGACCGGCAACGTGTTCGTCACTGGCTACGAGTCGAGCGGCGGTTACACGAACTGGATCACCATCAAGACCAACGCGGAGGGAGATCTGCTCTGGTCGCGGAGACAGGACAGCCACCCAGGGAATGACGAGTCGCCCGGCTTCATGGTGGCCGGGCCGGACGGAGAGGTGTACATCACTGGGATCGGCGGACCGTCTCCGATACCGTTCAATACCTATCTGCAGATGGTGACGCTGCGCTATGACGCCGACGGCGCCACCGCTTGGACCCAGAAGCATTGGGAGTGGGCGTCCCGAGGGGTGGGCGCCGCGCTTGCGAATGACGGGAGCCTCTACGCGGTAGGGTTGGGGAACTCGATCACGACGATCAAGTACGCTCAGCCTTCGGCGGTGGACGTTTCGCTTAGTGTTGTCCGTCCGCAGGTCGTACTCGAACCGAATCGTCCGAATCCCTTCCGCTCTTCGACGCAGTTGTCGTTTTCGTTCCCTCGGGCCACGTACGCGCGCCTGGTCGTGTGCGACGCCCGCGGCAGGCTGGTACGAACCCTCCTCGGCCAGGAGTTGGCAGCTGGACACCACGAGGTTGCTTGGGATGGAACCGACGAGAACCAGCGGCGGGTAGCGAGCGGCATGTACTTCTACAAACTGGAGCATGCCGGGCAGGTGACTCAGCGGACAATGATCCTGCTGCGATGAACACCGGGCCACGCGCCTTCCGCTCGGCGCTGATCGGCGCTGATCGGCGGAGGCGCGTCGACGCGGAGTCACCGCCGAGCGAGTCGTCTAACGCGCCGGTAGCTTTGCGCTCTTCTTGATGAACGACCCGTCGTTGAGCTCGCGCCACGCCTGCGCGAGCTCTGCCTGGGTGTTCATCACGATCGGACCTCGCCAGGCGACCGGCTCTTTGATTGCTTCGCCGGAGACGAGGAGGAAGCGGACTCCCTTCTCACCGGCGCGCACGACGACGGCGTCGCCCGAGTCGAAGTGGACGAGCGAACGGTTGCCGATCAGGTCGGTTTTCGGAATCGCACCCGCGATCTTGGTCTTGACCGGCTGCAGGTCCGACGCATCGCGGAACGAGCCGTCCCCTTCGAAGATGTAGGCGAACGCGTTGCGGGTGGTCTCCACGGGCAGTGACTTGAGCTTGCCTGCGGGCACGAAGACGTCCAGATACCGCGGGTCAGCCGCGACGCCTTCGATCGGACCCCGCTGGCCCCAGAACGAACCGCAGATCACGCGCACATTCACGCCGTCGTCATCGGTGATCTCGGGGATCTGCGCCGATGCGACGTCTTGATACCGCGGGTCGGTCATCTTGAGCGACGCGGGGAGATTGGCCCAGAGCTGGAAGCCGTGCATGCGTCCGTCTGGGTCGCCCTGCGGCATCTCTTGGTGGAGGATCCCGCTGCCGGCGGTCATCCACTGGACGTCGCCGGCGCCGAGTGACCCGGCGTTGCCGAGACTGTCGGCATGTTCGACGCTCCCCGCCAACACATAGGTGATCGTCTCGATGCCGCGGTGCGGATGCCATGGGAACCCGGCCGCGTAGTCGGCGGGCCGATCGTTGCGGAAATCGTCGAACAAGAGGAACGGGTCGAACTCGTTCTCCTTCCCGAACCCGAATCCACGGCGCAGATGCACCCCCGCGCCCTCCATCGTCGGTTGCGACTGGGTCACTCCGCGGATCGCCCTGACGGACATCGTCGCTCCTCCTTGGTCCACGCCATGGTCCACGCCATGGTCCACGCCATGCTGCCCGGCCGTCGCCGCGGGAAACGGATGGATCCCGCGCGGTCTCACCGCGAGCAGTCCGGCGGCCACAGCCGCAATGCGTGTGAAGTCTCTTCTTTTCATGGCTCCATCGTATCGTGGGTCGCTGAGATGCCGCGACGCTCGAGGCGTTCCATGTCGAAGGGTCGAAACCCTGACGAACCGCTGGCGTCAGCGGCCGCGGCCGGCGCCGCCGCGTCCCGCGTCCCCACGGGTCGCTCGGTTTGGGAATTGGTGGGGCGCGGCAGCGTCGGTCATACTCTTCGCAATCCGGACAGGCGTGCGGGGTCGTCAGCCGGCGGAGGCGAAGATGCTGCGCATGCCCTCTCGACTCTCGGTCTCGCTGATGCAACCGATCTCGGCGCTTCGGATGACTTCCAGCCACTTCACTATCGGTGTTACCGCGATCCTCGCGCTGACTCTCGCCGTCACTCCCGCGCAGGCGAAGTGGAAGAAGACCGCGGGCTCCCCGTTCGCCAACTTTAGGTTCGAGGATGTGTTCTTCCTCGACGCGGAGAATGGGTATGTGGTGGAACTCGAAGGGCGGCTCTACCGAACGACGGATGGGGGCGACAGCTTCGAGATCGTTCCGAACGTGCCGGGGGCGGGCTATCGATCGGTGGCCTTCAGCTCGCCGGAGCGAGGAACGATCGGCACGCTCGTAGCCGGCGCGCCCTTGATCCAGACGTTGGACGGCGGCGAGACCTGGAACGTCGTGCCGGGACTCTCGCCGACGGTGCAAGGCATCTGCGGTCTCTGGGTCATCAACGAGAACGTGCTCTACGGGACTGGGATGTATTCGGGCGCCCCTTGCGTGATCCGCAGTTGGAACGGGGGCCGAAACTGGCATCGGCTGGATCTCTGGGAGCACGCGTCGGCCTTGATCGATTGCCACTTCGCCTCCCCGAGCACTGGGATCGTCGTCGGTGGAATCGGCTCGGACCTCACGAACCCCCGCGCGATCGTCCTACGCACCACCGACGGTGGGGGAACGTGGCAGACGCGCCATCTCGGCAGTCGGCAGGGTGAATGGTGCTGGAAGATCAGCTTCGTCAATTCGGAAGTCGGTTTCATCTCGATGGAGAGCGTCCACCACGGTCAGCGTGTGCTCCGCACTCGGAACGGCGGCCTGGATTGGACCGAGATGCCGAGCGTCGCGAACGTCCGGCAGCAGGGAATCGGGTTCCTGGACGAGCGCACCGGTTGGGTGGGCGGATGGAACGGAACGACGAGCCGCACCACCGACGGCGGCGAGACGTGGACGAGCGATCCTTGGGGCAGCAACGTGAACAGCTTCTTCCGAGTCTCTCCCGATCTCGCGTACGCCGTGGGGCGGTACGTCTACAAGTACGAACGACCTCCATTCCCTGAGGACGCGTTCGCCGCTGCCGTCGGCGCTGTCTCGGAAGGCAGCGTGTTCGGCGCGTCGGTGCTCGGGAATCCATTCCGAACTTCAACCTCCATAGCCTATCGACTCGACGCCGCTATGCCGGTCCAACTCTCGATCTTTTCTCTTTCCGGGCAGCGGCTCGAACGACTCGTCGACGGATGGCAGGACGCCGGTGAATACCAAGTCTCGTGGGACGCCGTGAATCCGCAGAGTGTTCGGCTCGAGCCTGGCGTCTACTTCTACCGGCTCGACGCCGGCCCGCGGCGCGCAGTCGGGAAGTTACAGTTGATTCGGTGAGAGGTGCTCGATTCGGGGGGCGCGTCAAGACGGAGTCGACAGTCAGGCGCGATGTCGGCGACTGCGGCGCATGGAGTGACGGATGACCCCACGCAGGGAGTCGCGCCTCCCACGGGGTGACGGTCGCCTCGGCCGCATCGGCAAGGCGATCGCGGACGAGAAGGCGGTCGACTGGCGACAGGAGGGGGAGGCGACCCCGGCCCTGCAGAGGCAGCTCCGTCGGTTGCAGCAGCTCGAGGCGATGGCTCGCGCGAATCGCGTCGCGAGCGGTTCGCTCGACTCGACGGTAGCCGCGGAAGCACCGGAGCGGCTCTTCGACTGGGGGCCGTTTCGCGCGCTCGAATTGGTCGGCGAGGGGAGCTTTGGTCAGGTCTACCGGGCTCTCGATATCCGATTGCACCGGGAGGTCGCGCTCAAACTCCGTCGCATCGATGCGGACGGCGCGGACGGCGCCCAGCCGAGCCACGTCGACTCGGGCGCCCGGCGCTTCCTGGAAGAGGCGCGTGCGCTGGCCCGCGTGCGGCACTCGAACATCCTCGTCGTGCATGGAGCGGATGTGCATGACGGTCGCGCGGGGTTCTGGACCGACTTCATCCGCGGGTGCACGTTCGAGGCGGTGGTGCGAGAGTCTGGGCCGTTGCCGGCGGATGACGCGGCGCGCGTCGGTGTGAGTCTCTGTCACGCCCTCGCCGCCGTTCACGCCGCCGGCTTGGTCCACGGCGACGTCAAGGCGCCGAACGTCATGCGCGAGGACGGCGGGCGGGTGCTCTTGATGGACTTCGGGGCGGTCAACCGCGTCGCCGCCGCAGGCTCGAGGTCGACGCGCGCGGCGCAGATCTTCCTGACTCCGATGGTCTCGGCGCCCGAGGTTTTGCGCGGTGATGCGCCGCAACCGAGCGCGGATGTCTACTCGCTCGGCGCGTTGCTCCACTACTTGGTCAGCGGCCGGCTTCCGATTGTCGCGCAGACCTGGAGCGAACTCGTGCAGGCGCATGAGGCGCGCCGCGGCGAGCCGCTCCAGTTGGACGCTAGCGTGGTCCCGCCAACGCTGACCGCGGTCTTGGAACGCGCACTGCTGCCCGATGCGCCGCTTCGCTATCAAACCGCAGACGAGATGGAGCGCGCGCTGCTCGCGGCGCTGCCGAGTCAACTCGATGCCGACGACACGTCGCAGACACTGGCGTCGCTGGTGCAGGAGCTCAGTCGCGTCCCAGAAGAGCTGTGCCGGCAGATCGGGGCCGGAATGGTGAAGGCGCTACTCGCCGCTCCGACGGGGCCGCGCGCCTCGTCGCCGGCGCCTCAGGCGCTCCGGCTGAAGGAACTGGTCCTGCGCCAAGATGGGCGCGTGCAGGCGCCGAACGCTACGCGAGGCGACGCTCCCTCGGAGCTGGCCGCCGTGGGGCGCGCGCTCTTCGAGCTAGTGACCGGCGTTCCGGCGGGGTCGGACGTGGTCGAGTCGGAGTTTGTCGCGCTGGAGCACCTGTCGCCGTTCTTCCGAGGGTTGATCCAGACGCTTCTCGATCCGAGGGACGATCGCGGACCGGCCGGGATCGAAGAACTCGGCCTCGCGCTGCGCGAGAGCGAGAAGGGGAGTTGGTGGCGCGAGCGAGTGCGCGCCGAGCGTCAATCGATGAAGCCGAAGGCGTCGCGCGCGCACATCGCGCGCGACACGTCGATCTACGGACGCGGGGGCGCGCTCGAGGTTCTCGCCGACAGCTTCGAGCGGGCCAGCGCCGGACGCGGGCAAGTCATTCTGCTCCAGGGCGAGGCGGGGCTGGGCAAGACGCGACTGGTCGATGAGTTTCTTGCACAGTTGGAACTGCGCAGCGAACCGGTGCATCTACTCGTCGGATCGTATCCTCCGGGCGACGCGGTGACGGAGGTCGGCGCCTTCATGAACGCCTATCGAGCGCACTTCGGCGACCTGGATCTGGAGGCGACGCTCTCCGACTACCTGCGTGACGCCCCTCTGCTCGTACCACCGCTCCGGGCTCTCTTCCGCGGTGAGCGGGCGTCGGCGGAGGGGGGCGAGGCGAACAGGGACCTGGTGCACCGCGCGCTCGTCCGGCTGACGCAAGCGCTCGGGGACGAGCGGCCGACCGTCGTCGTCATCGATGATCTCCACTGGGCTCCACCGGAGGGTAGAGAGCTGTTCGCCGCGCTGGCTCGGGCGACGGCCGGTAGCCGACTTCTTCTCGTGGGGTGCGCGCGTCCGACGCTTCCGCCCGAATGGACCGGGAATCTCACACGTATGGAGCATGTCCGCGGACTTCCGCTCACGCGACTCACCGCCGAGGAGGTCCGCGCCGTGTTGACGGAAGCGCTCGCGTCGCCCCATCTGGCGGAGCAACTGGCGCCGGTGCTCACGATGCGTTCCGACGGAAATCCGCTCTTCTTGTTCGAGTACCTCCGTGCACTCGACGACGGCGCGCTCGACCCGGCCGCGCCTTCGGCGTCGACCCTGCGTCTCCAGGGACTGAGTGTTCCGTCCACCATCCGACAGCTCATCCAGGCTCGCTTCGCCTCACTCGATGACGAAGATCAGGAGATCCTCGACGTCGCGGGCTGCCTCGGCTTCGAGTTCGACCCGGACCTGGTGGCGCGAGCGCTCGGCCGTTCCGCACTTCCCGTCCTGCGACGTTTCGCTCAGATCGAACGGAATCACGGCCTGATCCGATCGTCGCAGCGCGCGTACGTCTTCGATCATCTCGAGGTCCAACAGGCGCTCTATCTCGGGCTCTTCGCGCCGCTGCGCGAGCAATACCACCACGCCCTCGCCCGCGCGTTGGAAGAGCGGGAGCAGGCGCTCGACCGCGAGCCCGCCGAACTCGGCGGCGCCGCCTCTGTCGCGCTGGCCGAGCACTATCTCCGCGGTGGAGGCGATCCGCAGGCGCTGCGGTATCTCGCCACCGCGCTCGATCACCTGGAGCGGACCTACGCGAGTGCGGCGGCCGTCCTTCTGGCGGAGCTCGCGCTGGAGATCGATCGGCTGCTGCAGGGCGGGGCCCGGCGGGAGGTGCTGACGCACAAGGCGCGGAGCCTGGGGATCCTCGGTCGAGCGACGGAGGAAGAGGCCACGCTCCTCGAACTCGGACGACTGGCCGAAGCGGAAGGCGACCCGCGGGCGCGGGCTGAGGCGACGGTGCTGCTCGGCGATCTGTATGTGCGCCAGTCGCGGAACGACAAGGCGCAGCCGCTGCTGGAGGAGGGACTTCTCGGCGCGCGGGAGTGCGGCGATGCAGCGGTCGAGCAGTTCGCGTTGGTGACGCTGACCACGCTGTTCACCAATACCGGCCGCAAGGGAGACGCCCTCCGCTCGTGCCAGGAGGTCCTGGAGTTGGCGAATCGCCGCGGAGAGCGGCGGGGTGAGGTCACCGCGAACAACCACTTGGGTATCGTGCTGGGCTCGCTGGGACGCACCGAAGAGGCGCTCGTACATTTCACGCGCGCTCTGACTCTCTCGCGTGAGGTCGGCTATTCGTTCGGAGAGGCGCGGGCCGTCTGCAATGTCGGCGTCGCCTTCGACGTGCTCGGGCAACACGAGTCGGCGTGCGAACACCATCGGCAGTACGTCGAGTTGTCGCGAGCCCTCGGCTTCCGACCGGGGGAAGCGCTCGGCGAGGCGAACCTCGGCGCGTCCCTCGCCAGTCTCGGGCGCACCGCGGAGGCGTTGCAGCATCTCGAACGCGCGCTCGTCTTGTTGCGCGAGATGGGGGCGAAACGCGCCGAATCGGGAGCGCTGGAGAGCTACGGATCGACCCTCGCGTTGCTCGGGGATTGGGACGCGGCGCGCGCGCAGTTCGAACGACAACTCGCCCTCGCGCGCGAGGTCGGGGATCCCAAGGAGGAAGGCGACGCGCTCTTCGGGTTGGGGGAGATCTCGGCTCGAGCCGGCGATGTGGCGTCGGCGGAGGAGATGTACTCGGCGGCGATCCACTGCTGGGCCGAGATCGAGCATCACGACGGACTCGCGTGGGTGCAGCTCGCGCTCGGCGCGCTCCTGGCGGATGCGGGCCGAGCGAAGGAGGCGCTCCCCCCACTCAGCGCCGCTCGGGTCGAGGCGCAGAAGGCGGAATCCAACGGAGTGCTCATCCTGGCGTCGATCCGATCGACCGCGCTGTCGGGCGGAACTCTCGACGAGGCCCGCGCGCTACTGGCGCGCCACTCGGCGGCGCTCACGTTCCCTCAACGTCTCCTGGCGTCGTTCCTTCTCTGGAAGACCGACGGAGACGCGGGCGATCTGGCCCACGCGCACGAACTGCTCCTGGAATTGCGGGAGCACGCGCCCGCGACCCTCCGCGAGTCGATGATCGAGCGCGTGCCCGTGTACCGAGAGATTCTCGCCGCGATGGCGGGAGGCTAACGGAGGCGCGCACCGCCGAGATTGCCCGTCAGATAGAGGATCAACAGGACGATGAGCACCAGTCCGAGCAACCCGCCGCCATAGTGCGGACCGCCCCAGTTCGAACGCCGGCCGTAGTAGGCCCCTCCGCCGCCGAAGAGCAGCACGACCAAGATGATGATGAGGATGACGGACACGATGTCGATTCTCCCTACGAGTGGCGCGACCCCGGTGGCGTGCAGAAATGGATCACGCCATCGGAGTCATCGCCATCGTAGGCCCGTCGAGTGATTACGCAATCGCCATTTGGAGTCAGATGAGATTGCAGGTCACCGGCGGCTGAGCGCTTCTACTCAGACGTATTGCGTGTTCCTCGTCTCAGACGATGAGGAGTTCGCGATGCGCGGCCTTCGGCGGACTGGCTGCCTTGGTTGGCTGCGTCCGCCGACGCTGACTGATCGCCTGTAGGGTCTTCATCACGTTCGTGAGCGGAATGTCGGCTCGCGGAGAGTTCTCGGCGCGGAGCAAGAGATCGCTGAGGCTGAGAATCCCTTCCAGAGTGCCCCGCCCATCCACCACGGGGAGGCGACGGACCTGCCCTTCCTCCATCGTCCGCAACGCGACGACGAGATCGTCATCGGGCTGACAGACCTTGGGGACACCACGCATCAACTCGGTCGCGGAGATCTGCGAGGCGAGTCTGTTGCTGGTTCCGGTCGCGATACAGATGTCTCGGTCGGTGATCATGCCGAGTACCTGCCCGGCGCCGTCGATCACCGGCAGCGTTCCGCAGTCGGCTTCCCACATCATCGCCGCCGCCTGCGCCAGGTTGGCGCCGGCCTCGCACGACTTCGGATTTACCGTCATGACGTCGCGCACTTTCATTGGCTCCCTCCTCATCCTGTGGGCCGGGGGCCC
>Ga0163151_10002045_pt1 | contig 32439 bp, 28 predicted proteins | sample OliLakLV19MP5IB2_FD_145596 | JGI IMG/M metagenome (GOLD analysis project Ga0163151, IMG submission 145596) | Freshwater microbial mat bacterial communities from Lake Vanda, McMurdo Dry Valleys, Antarctica - Oligotrophic Lake LV.19.MP5.IB-2 | ecosystem: Environmental > Aquatic > Freshwater >... | reverse complement strand
CATTCCAGCGCAATCGGAGCGTACGGGGCAGTTTCAAGCCACCACGCACGCGGAGCGTGCGACATCATCGGTTTTGGAAATAGGTGCGAGCTTGGTACAATAAACACACAAGACAATAGAGCCGGACGCGTAAGCGTTTGGCTCTTATTGTTTATGCGGCGATACAGGACTTGAAAGCAAGTACGGGCACCTGTTCAGCAGAACAGGTCGTGCGAGCAGGGCCGAGCGGAGTAAGGAGCGACGGCGACAACACGAGCGCTTGGCCAAGCGGTATCGCCCACTAGACAATAGAGCCGTATGCGAAAGCATGCGGCTCCTTTGTTTGTGGGCACGGGGAGACTCGAACTCCCAAGGATTGCTCCATACGCTTCTGAGACGTACGCGTATACCAGTTCCGCCACGTGCCCATGAATACCCATAGTATGTAGCGCATTCGCACTACGCAACGTTGTGCCTCCAGCTGGAATCGAACCAACATCGACGGCTTAGAAGTCCGCAGCTCTATCCATTGAGCTATGGAGGCCTTGAAAGAGTAGCGACCTTAGCGCGACGGGTCAATGAACGGGTAGCGCGTACGGTACTCCTCACGTGTTGTTGCACGCTCTTCAAAAAGTTGTTGCACTGCTCCCGACTCATACACATCGAACGTTTCAGGCGCAGAGAATGTCGCGGTTTCATTTGTAACAACACGAGAGAAAAACCACACATTCCATAGAACACTCACACTAAGGGCAAGTGTGGTGAGCGTAATGAGCATGAGCCAATCACGCGCAGGGTCTGCTGGTTTTACAACGCGCGTTTGAGTGAACCGCGCCAATAATGAACGGAGGTTGTTCATGGTGTTTCAGGTAATGTCGCAACTGAAAAGGTCACTGCCGCAGTCCACTCAGATGTGTTGTCGCTTGGACGTGTATCAAGCACGGTTCCGATGGTCCGTGCATCATAGGGTCCGTATTCGATAGAGCCAAGCGTCCGCATGACTGCAGTAAAGCTTCCGATAATACGTAACGCGATGGTAATACGCTCATCAGATGCAATGGGCGAAACAGATATAACCTCAACCGTACTTCCCAGGTCTTTCCCCGAGCGCTCTAGCTCTTCGAGAAACGAAACAATACCGTCAGGAGACACGAAATACGCCTCCAGTGACGTTTCGTCCTCAGCAAGTGCGGCAAGTGTCTCTTCTGCATTTGTTACCGCAACATCTTCTTGCTCTATATGCGCGACTTCAGCAAGTATTCTTGTTGTTTCGTTTCGTGCTGAAGAGAAAGCAAAAAACAAAACGACATACGCGACGAGCGCAAGAAGTGCAAAGATGAGTGCGAACGCGAACTCAATGGGTGCACCGCGTTTCATGATGCCGGTTCGTTAAAAGTGAGCACAATTGAAAACGGGATTGCGCTTTCTTTTGCATAAGAAGACAACGGCAGATCTGTTGTCTTCACTGGTGGCAAGGCACCGAGTGCTGCGTCAAAGGAACGTAGTGATTCCCGTGTCGATGCTGTTCCCGCGACCGTCATGCGACCGGGAGTTCCTTTTTGGCCTGCAGTAAACGCGAACGATGAAAGTGTAATGCCTCGACGCGAGACCTCACCAACCGCACGCAACGCTTCACTTGCGGTTGGTGCTTTCTGTACGAGCTGTAATGCGGTGGCACGTTCAGTGAATAACGCGATGCGAGCTGACAGATCATTAAATCCTGAATCGGCGCGTTGCTCGGAAAGCGCCGTCAGTCGTTTTTCTTGTACTCCCTGCTGTTCATGTACATACGCATACGCAGAAAGTAACAGTACTCCATGCACCGCAATGAGAAGCACGAGTGCACCTAACGAGAGTGTCGCAAGACGCAACAAGTAATCGCGCGCAAGCGTGTGCCTTCGTTCACTCGGAAGTAAGTTGGTAAGTTCAATCGACATGGTGACGAAGTGCGAGTCCTATTGCGGTTCCGTATGCGAGCGATTCAGTATATTCAAGCGGAGGAAGCCATACCTCTCGTGGTGCAAAGTTAGCAAATACATCTCCAAGCTCAACCGGAACCTTGAGAGATGCTTCAAGATATTCAGGGAGTCCAAGGACCGTTGCATTACCTCCAACAAGTATGGCGCGTGTAACGGGGTCTTCTTGGGTACCGACACCTTCGCGGGTTTGCCAGTACTCGAGACGTTTTGCTATCTCTTCGCGTATCACAGCCACCGTGGATAACATTGCGGCAATATATTCTTCGTTCCCTGCTCCAGGCACAATGCCCCGTTCGGTCTTCACGCGCTTCGCCTCTTCTTCCGAAACGCCAAAATGTTTTTCAATCGCGAGGGTGAGTGCGTGACCGCCCACCTCAAGCGTTGTGACGAAGCGCGGTAACCGGTTGCTCGCAATGGTCAACTTCGTGGTGGTCTTGCCGATATCAATCATGAGCACCGTTTCTTTATTACCGAGCTTCATCAGAGCGCGTGGAAGTGCAAACGTTTCGCTTTCAATGGCATCGACCTCAATACCAGCCTCATCAAACGCAGCCAGTGATTCTTCGACGACACGACGCGCATACCCAACACCAACTACTTTTGCAGTAGTGTCGTGCGTACTCATTGGAACAATATCGAACGCAACTTCTGCGGGCGGTAACGGAACGTATTCATCAAGATGACTTTCAATAGCAACACGCCAGTCTGGAAGACTGGTACCTGGTACCTCGGTTTCAAACAAATAACCCCGCGATTCAGGGAGCGCGATGGAAGCACGTTTAACGCCGTACCGCTTCATGAGCGCGACAAGTCCTTGCACCACCGCTGGCCGATCAGTAATTTCGCCGTTCGTAATAACCCCGCTTGCGAGCGATTCTTCCCCGAAACGTGCGAGTTCGATGCCCGCAACGTGTTCCTTAAGGATTGCAACTTTAATACCGCTTGTTGAGATATCAATACCTGCGGCCAGCGGCGAAAGATACGCCGGAGGTGCGAACTCAACGCGCGCAAAGCGTGAAAGAACGGAAGACATACATAAAGTATAGCGCGCGAAGCGCGTTTTTAAGTGGGTCTACGCTGAAAAACGTTAGTGCGCGCCGGTTCCAGGAGGAACTGAACGGTCTGGGACCAGAAATGCGAACGACTCCCCGTTCCCAACAGCAAAAAGCATGCCGTTACTTTCAATTCCCTTAATGGTACGCGGTGCGAGATTCGTGACGTACGCAAGCTGACGCCCAACGAGCTGTTCAGCATCGGGCACATACATCGCGATACCAGAAACAATAGTGCGCGGACCTGTCGGTTCTCCAAAATCGACAATGCATTTTAGAAGCTTGTCGGTCTCAGGAACCCGCTCGGCAAAACGCACGGTACCAATTTGCACTTCAATCTTCGACAATTCATCAATTGAAATTTTTGAGCTTACTGCCGGCTCAGGTACTTGTGGAGGTACTTCTTGCGCAAGAGGTTCAGGTTCGGTCATGGCGTGAAAGATAACTCGTAAGTATAAGGGCAGCAGCAGATGCATCGATTGCGTTCATGTTTCCAATGCTCCCCCGATTTCGCGATTGATTGGAGACATGTTGAGGGTGTAGGCCATCAATGCCTCGCTTCGCTTCTTGTGTGGTTAACATTTCTTGCTCCCATACAACCTTCACGCCTGTTTTTTCTTGAAGAAGATTTGCAAAAACGTGCGCTTTAGCAAGAACTGGATTTCCGCTTCCCGAAAAATCGAGCGACTCCCCCACCACAACACAACCGACCTGTTCATCCGTAATTAATTTTCCAACAGATTCGACGAGCTGTTCATCATTCTGTAGTACTGAGTGAGGGAAGCCCATTGTCCCCGCCTCATCCGAAAGTGCGAGGCCAACTTTGCGGGTTCCAAAATCAATACCAAGGTGTCGCATATGCGCATGCTACCAGAGAACGGAATTCATGGTATATCTGTCCGTACGGAGGAGTGGCAGAGTGGTCTATCGCACCTGTCTTGAAAACAGGAGTGCCGCAAGGTACCGTGAGTTCGAATCTCACCTCCTCCGCATCTAACAGCTAGCACGAGGAAGCTCGTTTCTAACTGAAAAAGAAGCTCCCGCTGGGGAGCTTCTTTTGGTAACACTTTTAGGAAACCTGAGTGCGTACCAATTCCGGACACCCACTTAGCTTAGTAAGTTGATTAAACTCTTCTTCCCTGGTTCCTGGGCAGGGGTATCTGATGCCGGGCTTGCATCGCTTACTGGCTGCGGAGATGAAGTAATCGACAAGGACGGTAGCTCGACAACAAAAGTAGATCCTTTAACTTCTCCCTCGACCCAGGGCCAGAGCGGCTCGTTCGAGGGGTGCTCGAACGTCGATCTGGCCAGAGGTATCGCGCTGAAGATGATGACGAACTGGAATGCCACAGTGGCGGGCCACACATCATCGTACTTGAGCGATCTTCGATAGATTACGAACACGATGACGAAGAGAAGAGTGCTGATTCCGTCGACCCATTCAACTGGACCGAGAAGATCGGCATCTGCAAGTGTCGCTCGCGTGACGAGCAACACAGTGATCGCGCAACAACCGATTGCAGCTACCAGTTCCTCCGCATACTTTGCGAAGTCGCCGTTGGTCTGCTTTCGATAGATGCTGAAACCGAGAACGGCTTCGAGCGACCACAATCCCCATGTAATAATGTTCGTATCTGCCTTTCCAGACATCAGGTATACGCAGTACAGGAGATATCCGACTGCACTGATGATGGCTCCGAGATATCCTAATCCTGCTCCAAAGGAGCGTGTGATATTTCTCACTCGACACCTCCTTTCCGAGGGTTGAAATGTGCTACAGCGGCTTACCCACTGATTGATATAACTGTACCATAAATATATATAATACGCAAGTAAAGCGATGACGAATACTCATTCACTAAGGTTAATACCAGACTCCTTTTGACTGCTTGTCGTAATGATCTTGATATTCTTGGGTTGCTTTAATTTTATTAGACCACTCGCGATGTGAACGATACCACTCGACAATCTGCGGCAAGCTTGATGCGAGTGTCTCTTTTGGTTTCCAGTTGAGCTCCGACCGTAGCAGCGTAGAATCAGGGGCGTATCTCATATCCGCTCCAGGGCGATCGGGTACCTTATCAATAAAATTGTTTGGCGATAGGCCGAAGTATTCGATAATGCTGTTCAGAACATCAATATTCCGAGATTGTTCGCCAGAGACATTGTATATGGAGTAGGGTGCGGCGTCTCTCGTAATACGATCAATGGCGGTGCAAAAATCGTATACATGAAGCCAGCTTCGAATATGCTCTCCTGAGCCGTGCAGAGGTATTTTCTTCCCTTCTATGAGATTCGTGATAGCAAGCGGAATGAGTTTCTCCGGGTATTGAAACGGTCCATAGTTATTTGATCCGCGGATAATAATGCCTGGAACGTCACAACTCTTCATGTATGCCTGGACAAGTAGGTCGGCAGACGCCTTTGAGGCGGAATAAAGATTTGACGGTCGAAGCGGTGCATACTCATTGGCAAAGCCATCTAGAACAGAGCCGTATATCTCATCTGTAGATATGTGGACGAAGCGAGCATTCGGCTGTAACTCGCGTAAAGCATCTATGACTAATCTAGTGCCTTCAATGTTTGTCTTGGTGAAATCTGCGACATGCAAATACGACCTGTCTACATGCGTCTCAGCTGCGAAATGTATTAAATAATCTACAGGATTCTCTGATATGACAGCTCGTACAAAATCAGGATCCGTAACACTACCCCTTAGAAAGGAGTAATGAGGATTATCTGATAGTTGATCCTTTGAAACGACGTCTGCAAGATTCTCAAGATTACCTGCGTACGTCAACGAATCGACATTGAGGATAGAATCTTGAGGATAATTTTCATAGATGTGTCGAATGAAATTAGATCCTATGAAGCCCGCACCTCCCGTAATTAGAAATCGTTTTTGTTTCGACATAAATACGTGAATTGCTCGTAAATCGAGTATACATCGAATCTACTTAAAAGCGTATAATTGCAACATGCTGGATACTGTGATTTTCGTTTCAAACCCATTCGGTTTCGGGCCGACTGGCAAATTGATTGCGATCATGGACACACTTACGTCAAAATGGTCGGGTCACGTCGTTTTTGCAGCGAGCGAACAGTGTCAGGAGCCACTCGGAAAAGATCTTAAAGAGAAAATTGAGGTTACCACGATTTCTGAGAGAGACTGCGATGACTTAAAAGAGGTATACCATCGATATCCAAATGCGTTAGTTATCGTAAGTCTTAATCGGGTCGCCACGCGCATAGCAAAAGAAACAGGCCATGTCGTCTTTTTTATAGATTCCCTGACCTGGATGTGGGGCGAAATTCCTTCTGAATATCTTCTTGCAGATAAATATTATTTCTATGACATATTCGGTGCAAGCAGTAAGACAGTGGGTATTAATCATGCGATACCTATTCTGCCAATACTCGGACACCTACCTATGAAAGATACGGAGACTGGCCGAGTATTAATCCATATAGGCGGATTTGTTAATCCATTTTCGAATGGATTAGCGAAGGATTATCTTCTGCTTCTATGGAAGGCTGTTAGCGAGTCCGGGGCAGAAGGAAAGAAACTAACAATTGCTGGGGGCTCGGCAGCAATTCAATTCTTACTTGATCAACAACGAGACGATACATCGAGCCAGAGCATTGAGCTCGGGACGTTTGAACATTCAGAATTTATTCAACGAATGTCGAGAGCTGAACGATTTATAACGACATCAGGCTCCACTGCTATTTTTGAGGCTCTTACGATGCATATCCCTATCATGTTTCTTCCACCTACTAATCTAAGTCAATGGCGTCAAGCGAAACTCTTTAGGGAGAATGGCGAGGTGGCGACGGGAATCGATTGGGAGGACATTCTTGATTTAAACGTCGACTTAAAAACTATGTCAGAAGCAAGGGCCGTTACCGAATTTGAGAACATTGCTGAGACAGTAAAGAAAGATTTGGATTTGTGCAGCAAAGCAGTGAAATTAGTAAGGGGATTAATAAGTGAACCTATCCAAGAAGCCCGTTTGACCGGTCAATTCACCTCTGGCAATGTCGAAGGGTCTGAAGTAATAGTCTCGGACATACTGAAACTCTTTGCGTCTGGTGGCAAATAAAGCTTGGACTGATTTGGATTCTCCTGAATGAGATTAATCAATGTCCCAAGATCAACTGATACGACATTTCCTACGCTTTTACTCATTCTTTCTCCGTCCTTAGCGTGCAAGGATGGAGCATACAGTGTCTTCGGAAGTCTCGCGCTTGATTCAAAGAGTCCGAGCAATTCATGTCTGACTAGATAATCACCCTCTTTGTAGTGATCCACTCCTGTTATACAAAGATCGATATCGTAGGCCTCAATACGAGGGATGGCGAGCGGCTTATGATAAAACCAGTAATCGAAGAAACTGTAAGGAGCTTCTATAGTCTTGCCGCAATTGCTACATTCATGGACAATCTGGTCGTCAGTTGCTACTAACGTTGTCCCTTTACATAAGGTGCAATGCGGGCAAACCGCCATAGCATAAGCAAGATCGGTTGCCAAGACCGGATGCTCTGTATTTGAGCGGAGTATCTCGGCAATTCGTTCAGGGTGTTTGATGGTGAAAAGAAGACACCGCTTCATTGCCGGGTGGAGCTTCATCTCTGAATTCCTGACAGCAATTATATTTAAATGCTCAAAACGATCACGTAGCAAATTGATCTGCCGCATTATGGGCGGCTGCCAATAGTCGGCGATGTTTACTGAGGGATTATCTGCATTAGTTGCGTACTGAAATGTCGTGTTGAGGGGGAAGATATTAAATGGATATGTTTTTATATCTGGACCTGCTAATCGATCTTGTTCCCAGTCATTAATGAAAACAGTAACGTTAAAGCGCGGTATCTTCCCCAATTTCGTAAGTGCTTCACAAAGTAATAAAGGATACGCAAGTAACGTAAGCATGTTACCTGCATGGAAACCGTATGGACGCGTGCCAAGATAGATATTCTCATTACCAGTAAGTTCATTGGCCAACTCGTTAATCCCGTCAGCAAAAAAATACGGCTTTATCATACGAGCTTCCTAAAATAGCGGAACTTTGAAAACATATATGACTGGCGAGGAAGTTTTGGCTCTCCACGTTCAATACGATCGACTACGAATGTGGCTGTATCCGAAAGGCAGCTAAAAGCAATCCAGCGGTATAGAGCGCTGTCTTTCGCTATTGGATGCGGAGCAAAGGAATTATAAGAATCTAGAAACACATTGAATACTTCCTCATTATGAGAATCGGATCCGTCTGGATACGACCACTCAGCCAATGTGTGTGCCACGTCTTTTATGGCTGGTCCCATGCAGCTCCAATCAAAATCAAGGACGGCAGTAACTTTATCCTTTTCGAAGAGCAAGTTACCAACACGATAGTCGTTATGTATAAGGACTGACTTGTAATCCTGCCCCTTTGCCCACCCTAAATATTCGTCAACTGCCGAGAAGAATTCCTGATTTCCTAATTCCTGCTGATCAAGAGTATCTTTTATCCCTTCAACCCTCGAAAGTTCAGTAAAAATTGAACGCTGGCGAGGATACGCTACACCGCTTCCTGATGATGCACGATGAATACTTGCGAGCGACTCGGCGGCTGACGAGATTTGCTGCTTATTCGGAAAGTTTCCCTTTCCTAACTCAAGATGCTTTCCTGCAACTTCCCTGAAAAGAGTCATTGTGCCAACTTCTGAAGAAGTACCGAAAGGCATGCCGGAGGTGGTTTTTACGAGCTGTGCAACTGGAATTCCTGACTTTGCAAGCAGCTCAAGCCATGCGGCCTCAAATGCTATGTCGGCTTTGACATCTCGCTTGCTTATACGAAGGAAATAATTATGAGAGTCTGATTGTGATTCCAACTTCCAAACCTGATTATCGGAACCTTCTCGTATCAAATCAGCAACCTTTATCGAAACAGGATATCGGCTCTCTACACAGGAAATAATCTGTTCTGAACTCATATTGTTTTAGATAAAAGACGGATCTTTAGGTGCTCTGTTAGAGGAGACCACGGTTGAAATGGCTTAGTAATGTGATTAGCTATCGCTGATTCATAAAGCTGGCGATAACGATTTGCAAAGGTAACCCAGGAATTATTCTGTGATTCAAGCAATCCCTGTTTCTTCATAGCTTCCATCTTTCCTTCATTTTTTACCGCTTCTAAAAGACACCTGGCAAGATCACTAACGTCACCATTCGTGAAGAGTAGACCTGTTCTATTCTCAGAGATATATTCGGGAATGCCGCCAGCATCACTTCCAATAGAAACACAACCAGCTGCTTGTGCTTCGAAATTAACCAGACCGCCGCTTTCTGCTCTTGATGGACAGATGTGAGCGACGGCACCTTTCATGAATGAATAGACCTCGTCCCGCGTAATCGTGCCGAGAAAGCGAACTCGGTTGGATAATCCTAATTGGTGCGTCAGATTCTTGAGTTCAGATAATTCTGGGCCGTCTCCTGCTATTACAAGATCATGTGTCGGTAATGCAGACGAAACGCTAACAAAAGCACGAAGCAAGATATCTAGACCCTTAACAGTTTCCAAACGACGCGCAGAAAAGAAGTAGGGTCTTGCTGATACCTTTTCTGGAGCGGCTACAATTGATGGTAGATCTACACCGCCAAGAAACACCTGAACTTCGTTGGCATCGGGCACAACTTTCTTTGCCTGAAGAGCCGTATAGTGAGAGTATGCGGTGAGCACATCCGCCTGGAGAAGCGATTGAGGCACATTCGAGAGACCTTCGTTCCACACTATCTTCGACGCATCATCGTCTGGATTCGGGACTTCGCCTCCTGAAAATGTCATCACGCAGGGAACTCCCCACCTTCGAGCGAGCAGTAATCCGAGTAGAGGCATCGGCCTACGAACACCGATGACATGCACTATGTCTGAGACAAGGTCAGATTCATGTTGTTCAAGCCAGGTAGAAAATGAGTCGAAATCAATCTCAGTTTTCGGTCGCATGAATCTATAAATAGATGTACCCTCAATCTGCTCATGTTCTTCAAGATTGGTCGGGTATCTTTTCGTTAAGACCTTGGCGTGGATATCAGGCTTGAGTGCGTTTATCGTTTCATCAATTGATGTTTCGACACCGCCTACATTCGGTTTATAGATTGAGGGTATGAATAGTATGCTTTTAAGCGAGGTGTTGCTCATTTTGCGAAAAGATCGACAGCTACTTTACAAGCATCTTCAAGAGTCGATACCCGCATGTGGGCATGTGCATCTAGCCAGTAATCATTCTTATGAGCATCGCCGAAGAGAATTACCGCCTTTCCATTCGAGTTTGCTATAAACACTTCCATAGCTGTGCCAATCATTGATGCGTTCTCGAATGTATCGTTCACTATCAATACATCGCTGCGCCCGATATCTTGCTTGTCACGTACTATTGCTCCGCGTGGATCAGGGAAAGTTTCTTTTTCCTTTCTACCACGATATGCATGCAGGACTTCAAATTCTTGTTCGAGCAACGAGATAGCTCTCTCTCGCCACTCGATGCCTTCATGACGAGGAATACCTCGCATCGGACCACAAAGAAAGACTGTTCGTTTTGACATAGATTATGTTTTTATGGATTCCCTGATTTCCGTAGTTATGCGCTCAATATCAACATCGCGAAGACCTATATAAAGCGGGAGGGCGAGGGTTTCCCGCGCCATGGATTCAGTGAATGGGAAATCACCATCCTTAAATCCAAACCGCTCTCGCATGAAAGATTGCAGGTGAATGGCAGGGAAATATTCCCTTGTTTCAATTCCAGCATCGCGCAAGGCAAATCTGACGGCATCGCGTCTACCATTGGTTATCCGAATGACATACGCAAACCATGAGTGAATTCGATTATCTGCTGTCGTCGGTAGGACTATGCCAGGAATGCCGCTCAGGCCAGCACTGTATTTCGCTGCTATTTCACGCCGCCCTGAGATAAAGCGATCTATCTTCGCCAACTGTGTAACCCCAAGCGAAGCGCTCATTTCATCAAGCCGATAATTATAGCCCATTCGTTCATATGATAGCCAAGTACCATCGCTTGCGCGACCTTGATTTGTCAGACTCTTGCAGAGATTGTATGTGGATTTGGAGTCAGTGACGAGCATACCACCCTCTCCTGTGGTCATTTGCTTGTTTGGATAAAATCCAAAGACACCTATGTTTCCTATTGTGCCTGCCATCTTGCCTTTGTACGACGATCCAAGACTTTCGCATGAATCTTCAATCACAACTAAATTGTACTTCTTTGCAATCGACATAATTGCATCCATGTCTGCTGGCTGTCCAAATATATGGATTGGAAGAATAGCCTTTGTACGAGGTGTGATAAGAGCTTCTATTTTCGAAGCGTCTATATTCAGAGTGTGCTCATTTATATCGGCAAAGACAGGAGTAGCCTTCTCATAGAGAATGCAATTTGTCGAAGCTATAAATGAAAAAGGAGAGGTTATTACCTCGTCTCCCTCGCCAATTTCCAAAGCTTTAATTGCTAGGTGGAGAGCGGCGGTACCACTCGATACGGCGCACGCATATTTTGAACCGACATATGCTGCAAAATCACGCTCAAAGGCTGGGGTCCTATCACCAGAAGCAAGACGACCGGAGTTCAAGACATCAATGACTCCCTCGATATCTTCTCGATCAATAGATGCTTGCGCTAATGGGATATTCTTTGAGTCCATACTTACTTACAGGTCGTCATGGCCATTAACCAGTGAATGTGAGTTATCATTCGATTAAAGTGCCTATATTTGGATGATGAATTAGGCGTCTTCGACACATTATAACACGCGCTTCCAAATGACATCCTCAAAAAAATTTCCTAGTTCAAGGGATACATATGATGCTTTTGCACCCTTTTACCGAGAATATTCTCGGAAGAAATCAAGCTATATCGAGGCGATTGATGCGCTTATTCTTAGTAATCTCCCAAGAAAAACAAGCTCCATACTAGATATCGGATGTGGCGATGGAGTCAGGTTTCAGAGACTACTAGAAAGAATCAATTTCGAACGTGCGCTTGCAATGGATAGCAGCTCTGAGATGGTATCTCTAGCAAAGCTAAATACGAGAGCAGTCGTCGTTCTGGCGGACATCGGGAATTCAGACATAGATGCGATTGTGCCAATAAGATTTGACGTGATTCTCTGCCTCTGGAACGTGCTTGGTCACATTGAAGGGAGTGTTGCCAGGGAGCGCGCGATTCTAAATATGTCTCAGGCACTTAATGATGTAGGTAGAATCTACATTGACGTTAGCAACCGACACAACGTCAGCCATTATGGCTGGAAAACGGTACTGAAAAATATTGCGACCGATCTTCTTAATCCCAATAGGAATAATGGGACTTTGACATACGACATTCAGGTTGCTGAAGATAAATCTATAGAGGCACACAGTCATTTCTTTAATCCGAATGAGTTGCTGGCGCTCTTTAAAAGAGCAGGGCTGAACACAGTCATGACCGCTTATGTAAACTACGGAACAGGAAAAGAAGCTGGGCCATGGAGCGGGAGCATCTTCTATGTTCTTGAGCGAGCTAAAAATAAAAATGCCGGATAAGATAACTTATCCGGCATTTAGTTTCTCCCAGGGAGATTCGATACCATCGTAATACTCACGCTTGTAATCCAGCGTTTCGGAACAGATACCCGTTTCCGGGTTGCGCCTTGAATACCAGATAACATGTCCATTGCGGATGTGTCGCCCGTTTCTCTCAATGGTCGGGTACGAAGTCACGCCCCTTCCCTCAAGAATCATTCGGGTGGCCACCAGCACTTCTCCATGGGTAACAACTAGCGTGGAGCGGCTCATTCGCCTGAGGAAACTCCTCGTGCGACGGTATACCGCATCCATCGATTCACCGTTAGGGTACGCTTCGTAGAAGCCAGACGGTAGTTTGTCCACCCCATGCTTTTTACAGTATGGTCCCCATTCCTTCCATGGCAGTTGCTCGATACCGCCCCAAAGACGTCCTCGAACACTTCTCATTATTTTCCAGGTTGGTTCGGGAAGGATCATCTCTGCGGTTTCTATCGCCCTACGCGAGGGTGATACCACCAAACGGAGACGGTTGAGAGGAAGAGCATCGTTCACCCAGCGAGCCAGACGAACTGTTCTCTCCCTCCCGTTCGACGTCAACCGCCACTCATGACTCGACTTCGCACGCATTTCATCGGTAAAAGCAGAACTGTCGCCGAAGAATTTGCTGCGACTCATAGCCACGTTCCCATCCGCCTCTTCGTGTCTGACGACGATTAGGTCACACGCTTCGCACATGGTCTATCTCCTCTTTTCTAGATAGTCAGAGAGATTGCCTAGTTCGACTTTGATCGTCCCAGACTCGATAACCCATAGTCTCTGCGCGATTGCATCGATGAACGCACGATCATGTGTCACTGCGAGAACAGTACCGGAGTACCCCTCGACAGCTTCTACAATTGCATCCCAGGTAGCCGGGTCGACGTGATTTGTCGGTTCATCGAGGATAAGAAACTCCGGATCTTGAGCAAAGGTGATTGCAAGCTTGAATCGAGCTTGCTGGCCCCCGCTCAGGTCCCGAAGAGGACGCAGTGCCGAATCAGCTCTTATGCCGTACTTCGCTAAGTACGCTCTACATCGTGCCTCAGGCCACGCAAGCGTTGCCTGAAAAACATCGACTGCAGAGCGCATCACATCTATACCCGCCAGATGGTCTTGCGTCATATACTGCCAGCGAACATTTTGCCCGATAGCAATACTTCCTTCTTGAGGGGCAAGATTGCCCACTAACAGATTGATAAGGGTAGATTTGCCCGATCCGTTTGAGCCGAAGATGACCACTTTCTCTCCGAACCGCAGATCAGCGGCCGCGGCTTTGAATATCCTGGTCTTCCCGTAGGAGAACCCGAGATTCTGGATTGAGGCAATAAACTTACCTTTTTTCTGTTCTACCGATCCAAGTCTTGCCTTCGGCTTGTCGGTATCAATCATTGGGCGAGTACCGTGACTTTCTTTCATTTCCTCGAAGCGACGTTTCGTTTGTTGATACGTTGCGGCAGTGTCCGAATTACTTCTCGCCCGGACTTTCATCATTTCCACTGTTTTGCGGAGACGAGCAATGGTCTTTTTTTCCATCATCCATTGACGTGCTTCTCCGGCGACCTGCCGTTCTTTCTCTGCAAGGTATTCCCCGTACTTCATCGAGTAGACGGTAACGGTGCCGTCCTCCAATTCGAGAATGGTGTTCGCAAGTTGGTCGATTAGGTACTGGTCATGAGAGACAAAGACAATTCCGCCTCGAAATGACTGTAGGACGCCGACGAGCCACTCGATGGTTTGATAATCGAGATGATTCTCCGGCTCGTCAATCGCGAGGAACGCTGAACCAGAAGCAATCCCGGCAACAAGCTCGAGCTTCTTCTGTTCGCCACCGGAGAGTACTCCGCAGTGAACATTGTGTAGCCGCTCTTGATTTTTGCCGACCGCAAAGCCAGATTCCTCCAGCAAGCGAATCGCTTTGTTGAGCTTCGGAACTCTTCGCTGAAGAAACTGATTCGGGGTTTCCTCCGAATCTCCAGAGAAGTCTTGTGCGATGTATGCACATCCGTTTTCGAGGCCAAAGAATTCGCCTGAATCAGGAATAATTTCGCCGCACAATATCTTTAGAAGGGTCGACTTGCCTGCGCCATTCTCGCCGACGAGGGCGAGATGGTCACCCTCCGACACGTTCAGGTTTACTCCCGAGAGAGCAACCTTATTGCCGAAGGTTTTTTTGACATTCTTAACCGTGATATTACGCATGGTTTCTACTCCTTTTGAGTCAAAGAACCCCTTGACACTTCGCCAAGAGTAATATGTTGTTCGATATTTCGCAAGTTGCCAGTTTATGCCGGAGCAAAGTCAGTATCATTCATGCTTGGGTGTGAATGGACAATCTATACTATCCTCCCTCTGCAAGCAGAGTCAGCGTCTTCTCCCTAAGCTGTATTTCTCCCTTGATGCAACCGAGCAAATCCCGCTTCTCCTGATCGTCGCCCTCTTTAAGCAGAAACTTTGCATAGTTCTGTATGTCCACGTCGTCAACTTTGATAGCGTCACTCTTGCCTGTGACCATTCCTTGAAACTTCTTGAACCTGCTGATCTCGGCCTTGATCTTGTTCTGCATCGGCGTCTTCTTAAGATCGAGATTGTCGGTAAGGTTTTGGAGCTGGTCAATCAATTCCGTTTCGTTGATATAGCCACATGGGCAGTTCTTGTCTCTCGCTTTGGTGCAGCCGTAATAGACATGACGGTTATGGCCTCCACCTTTTAACTTCTTGAACTTCTCAGTCGCCGACACACCCGAACCGCATAGTCCGCATTTCATAATCTTGGTAAAAGCGAAATCGATGTTTTCTTTGCGAACAAGCTGAGAGTTCTTCACCTGCTCTTGGACCAGATTGAAAAGCTCTTTTGTGATGATCGGCTTGTGCTTGCCTTGATACCAGATGCCACTGTCTCGCGGATATTCAAATGCTCCATAATAAAAAGTGTTTTCGAGAATACGATAAATGTTGCCCAGGGAAAGGTGCTTCTTTCCGGCAGCTGTGCGGAAGTTAAGATCGAACTTGAGCCAGTGGTAAAGCTTACGTCCTGACCATTTCTCATATGCGACTTTCTCAAATATCTGTTTCATTACCGCTTCTCGTTCCGGGTCGGGGTAGCACTCGTTCTTTCTATCAAGTCGCTTTTCTTTGAGGTAGCCAGTAGGTGGCATGGTCGGCCACAGCCCCAGCTCGCACCGAGCTCGCAACCCTCGCTTTACGTTGATACCTCGATTGTCGTTTTCTAATTTTGCTTGCGAACAGAGAATCATCAGGAGGAACTTCTCATTTGGAGAGTTGGAAAAGGTCTGTCCATAGGTGCGAATAGAGACAAGCTTCTTTTCATCCATCAAATCGACGACCGATCCGAGATCACCTGCATTTCTTGAGAGACGGTCAGGTGCCCAGGTGAGAATCGCATTGAATTTCTCTTGCCTAATATCACTAAGCAGTTCCTTGAATACCGGACGCTGTCCTGAATCCTTTGCGGAGTGCGCCTCTCTTCGTATATCAAGTATCTCAAGATTTTCTCGATCGGCGATCTGGAGCATTTCCTTGACCTGTGAATCAATTGAGAGCGCCTGTCGCTCATCACTCTCGGTGCTTTTTCGAGCATACAGCACGTATTTTACCTTTGCTGATTCTGTCTCCATGATTTTTCAAGTTCGTCTAATAATTCCTTCCGTAGCCTATCCATATCTCGAAGTACCCGCAGATATGCTTTCCGGCTTTTTCTTGTTCCTTGATGAGCATTGAGCCAGTCGACCAACTCATCAGGCACATAAGTGGCCAGGGAGCTATATACAACAACCAACTCTTCTACTCGTTCCAAGATCGCTCTCTTCAAATACTTCTTGGAATTCGGGAGAAGTGAAATCCTATTTAAGTAGGCACTATCGGCTTCCTTCGTAAACCAATAGTTTTTTCCCTTGTCTAAAATTTCGTCCCGATCTTCCACGTATTAATTGATGTCAGAGATCAGGGTTTTGCTAAGTCTATGCAGAACAAGGTTTTCGTAGCATGGTCGCGGAGGGCTTAGCAGATCAATAGGACTGCGATAGAATAGAAAAGTACCCCATAGTGAATATTGTGCTTAGTCCCCGAGAGGCTGCTTTTTCTTACCTGTTATAGGCAAAGAGGGGCAGTCCGAGTTCCATAACAGGAACCTCTCGGGGTAGCACCGCTATGGGGTACAGGCTCGGCTGTCCCTTTTTGCCTTTTCTGTTCTACAAAATCAAATAGGTCGTCAGTCGAGACATAGATCTGTACCCCTATGTCACACTCTGAAAAAGAGCTTCTCGTTCGTATTCAGGAACTTGAGAAGCAAATCAAACAATTAAAAGACAGAAAGAAATTCGGACTCGTCTGGGAAGATAAACCAGAGGAGGTTGTTTTGCAGTGCGAGACTAACGTACCGATACTTAAGGAAGTTAAAAATAGAAAGTTGGTATCGGATAATTCTGCCTCTACAAATATTTTGATAGAGGGCGATAATTATCACTCGCTTTCTGTTTTGAACTACACGCACACCGGCAAGGTTGATGCGATATACGCAGATCCTCCCTACAATACCGGTGCAAAGAATTGGATATACAACAATGACTATGTAGACGGGAACGACGCATACCGCCATAGCAAGTGGATTAGCTTCATGGAGAAGCGACTAAGGCTAGCGAAGTCACTGCTGAAGGACGATGGAGTAATTGTCATCACAATTGACGACTATGAAATAGCGACGTTAACGCTTTTGATGAACGAAATCTTCGGTGAAAACAATCATCTTGGAACCGTTGTAATTAAAAACAATCCTCAGGGTCGATCAAGCGTTTCAGGCTTTCAGGTGTCTCATGAGTACGCACTCTTCTACGGGCGGTCGCCAAAAGCAAAAATTGGAAGGTTGCCTAGGTCTCAAGAGCAAATTGATCGCTATAAAGAATCAGACGGAAATGGACCGTTTGAGTGGCGAAATTTCAGAGCACAATACAGTACCGAGTCTCCGAAGATGAGATATCCGATTTTTGTAAACAAGGATTGCTCAAGATTTAGAATTCCTAAAATTAAATGGAACGCAGAGAAGCAGAGTTACGACTTGTTAGAAGAACCAACTAAATCCGAAGTCGTCTCTCTTCCGGTAGATCCAAATGGACGGGTCAGAACATGGAAGTGGGCAATTGAAACAGTTGAATCGGTTAAAGACACCGAAATGGGAGTCCGTCTAGATAAGGACAAGAATCCCTCAGTCTATTACAAGGGAAGAATGAGGGATGAGTGGATGTTGCCTTACACGGTTTGGGATAAGCCTGACTACTCCGCTTCATCTATGGGAGCAAATTTACTGACATCTCTCTTGGGTTCAAAGAAATTTGATTACCCTAAATCGCTGTATGCGGTAATCGATACGGTTTTGGTAATGACAGAAAAGAAAAATGCTACCGTACTGGATTTCTTTGCAGGATCTGGAACAACAGGACACGCCGTTCTTGAGCTGAATAAGAGAGATGGTGGAAACCGGAAGTTTATTCTCTGTACGAATAATGAAAACAAGATCGCGGAGAGCGTTACATACGAGCGAGTAAAGCGAGTAATCAAAGGCTACAAAAATAGCAAAGAGGAGAAGGTTGATGGGCTCGGCGGTAATTTGTCGTACTACAAGACCGATCTTGTAGATATCGAAAAGCTTCAGAGGATCTCGGACGATTCAAAGATTAAAATCACCTACCAAGCAGGTGAGATGATCGCTATTCGCGAGAATACGCTAAGTGAAACATATAAGAACGATTGGTGGCAGATATTCGAGAACGAAGAGAAAATAACGGCAATTTACTTTAAGGAAGACAAGTCGAAGCTTCCTGAGCTAATCAAGACTCTCGAAAAGGAAGACCAGTCAACGATCCTCTATATCTTCGGTTGGGGCAAGAATGAATACAAAAATGAGTATTCATCAAAGAGCATTAAGGTCGAGGACATCCCCGATCCGATTATCGAGGTGTACAAGGAAATTAACAGAACTTAAAGATATGTTTGCACTCAAACCATTTCAAGAAGCAGTAATAGCAAAACTGAAAGATCAGTTTCTTTCCCTTTGGAAGTCCCCGCACGGGAATATTCCATTGATATTCAAGTCCCCTACCGGGTCAGGCAAGACCATAATGATGGCACAGTTCCTCCGTGACCTTGTAGGAGATCCGCGCTTCTATGGAAACGATATGGCATTTCTCTGGTTTACGTTCAGTGAGGACTCGTATGTCCAGAGTAAGAACAAACTTTTTCAATACTATGGTGGAGCGTCAGAGCTGGACCTCTTGGATCTTAATGATCTCACACGAGGTAAGCTCAATAAGAATTCCGTATTCTTCATTAACTGGCAGAAGATCAAGGGAAAGTCGAAGGAAAGCAGGAAACTCCGTAAAGATAACGAATGGGGTCTGAACTTCGACAGCTTCATCGAGAGGACAAGAGACGAAGGTCGCAATCTTGTCGTTATTATCGACGAGGAGCACATCGGAGCTGATACGGAACTGGCGCAGGAAATCATCGACGGACTCATAAAGCCGAAGATAACGATCCGCGTATCGGCTACGCCGAAGTACATTCCGGACGCAGAAGAAATGTCGGAACAGAAAGGGGGCTTTGTTCAGGCAAAGCGCGATGATGTCATCGAAGCGGGACTGATTAAGGAAAAGGTCATTTTCCAGACGGAAGAAGATCTTAACAGGAAGGACTTCAAAGGAACAGATCAAGACGAGATACTGCTTGAACTCGCGTATCAAAAACGTCTTGAGCTAGTGGATCGCTACAAACAGCTAGGTGCGGAGGTCAACCCACTAGTTTTGATTCAGCTTCCAAACGACGATCAAGCAGGAAAGGTTACGACAACGACCAACAAGCAGAACATCGTAATTTCTTTCCTTAAAGAAAAGGGTGTTCTTGAGGAAGAAATTGCCATCTGGCTCTCTCAGGACAAGGTTAATCTCGAAGACATCGAGAACAACAAGTCTCCAGTGTCATTTCTTCTCTTCAAGCAAGCCGCTGCTACTGGTTGGGATTGTCCTCGTGCAAGTGTTTTGGTCATGTTCCGCGAGATCAAGAATCCGACATTCGCGATTCAGACTGTAGGTCGAATTCTGCGTATGCCGTTCGGTACGCATTTCCCGATACCTGAACTCAATCTCGGATATCTCTATACAAACTACAAGCGAAACGAAGTACTTGCCGAATACGGCAAGTCAAAGACTGATAACCGTCCGGCAATTTACAGAAGCTACCGAAAGTCCGGTATTGATCCAGTACGAGTCGAGTCGGTATTCATGAGCCGAACCGACTATAACGACCTCGGCGATACGTTCCAAGATGTGTTCGCGGAAGTCGCAAATAACCACTTTGGAATCACACCCAAAGATACATCTACACAGGCAATCAAGAAGCTCGAAGCAAAAAATCTCAATACCTATCCAAGCGTCACCAACGGACTTATCGTGGGAGTGGAGATTGATGACTACGACAACTTCACCAAAGAACTTATCGCGGAAGGTGGTAGTCATGAGCAGGAAATGTCCCAGCATGACCTTGAGCGTTTGTATAACCTTTTATGTTTTAAGTATGTGGTGCGACAGATCGACGAAAATAAGAAGTTTGCGCCTGAACGATCTTGGGGAAAACTGAAGACCGCCCTTAATGTGTGGCTATTGAGGGCGACAAATCTGAGTCGTCAAGAAATCTATAAGATCGTGGTAAGCGATCTCCTGAACCAGTCGAGCGTCTTAGCTCCGATTATTGGCGAGGCTTTAGAGAAATATCGTCCACTACGCGAGAAGGAAGTAAACAAGAAGTCCGAGCGATCGAAGCGAGTGGAAGTTATCGAGATGCCACGAGAGACGCTGTTCTTCACAGACCAGTACGAGCAGATGTCTGTAAAGAAGTCTGCTGTGGATCCTTTCTATATCGAGAAGGATTATAAGGGAGAGGATAATGAGAAGCAGTTTATTGATTTTCTCGAATCTAATAAGAGTGTCGTTTGGTGGCACAAGAACGGCGACGTAGGAAGTGAATATTTCTCAATCGCGTTTAACAACCCTGATGAGAATAAGGAAAAGCTCTTTTATCCTGACTGGATCATAAAGACCAAGCACAAAATCTTGATTGTAGACACTAAGAAAGGTTCAACTGCCGAGATGGCCGACACGAAGTACAAAGCCGAGGCGTTGCAGGAGTGGCTCAAAGACAAGAAAAGCTTTGAGGGAGGAATTACCGTTCAGGACGGCCCGAACGGCTGGAAACTAAACAACAGCAAGAAATACAAATATACTACATCGTTTGAAGGATGGAGTAATTTGAAAGATCTTCTCTAGATCTGCTAGATGGAGAAAATGCGGAATGTGCTTGGCGGATCAGCAAGTGCGTCTAAGACAAGTGATGAGAATGCGTCCGCAAGATCGTCATGCTTCTCGACACCAAAATGCACGATTTGCTGAATCAGCTGTTCGGCTCCTTCGCGCGGGAACTTCACGACTCCGGTCTTGATCAAGTTTGCGGTAAGCATAAGCCGCGTTCGTTTGTCGGCATTACCTGGCTTTACGGTGTGTATCCGCGTGAGTCCTTCGGCTTTGAGCTGCTGTGGAAGGGCGCTCTGGTACGCTACGTCTTCGATAACGAACACAGGCCCGTTCCATTCCTTAATGTCCTTATACGAATCATTAACAACCTTACACGTCTCAACAGTCTCAGGGAATGAAAGACGCTTATTGATGATTTTCGGAAGAATGTAGATGTCGTAACCCTTCTTCCTTTCATATAGGAGTGCTGGAACCATCGCAGTATAATCGGCGGTATCACGTTTTGAGATCGCCAAGTCCACGCCGATACGCACCTCTAGGTTTGTCATGTACGTCTCATCACGGAAGACCTGTACGCGTGGCGGAATCTCGTCGTAGTAATGGAGCCATGCAGGATCAATAACCTGGTCTTCTGCTGGAACGATATTAAGAAGATATTCGCGTTGCCATGCGTACTCGTTCGCCGCTTTTTGCCGTTCTTCCTCAATGTCGTCCATTGTTGGATACTTGCCTGGCCATAGGATCGTTTGACCATCGAGAAGCGGATACGCCTTGAATACACCTTCAATTCGCTTGCCCTCAATATCTTCTCTAAGACGCATAATCAGAGAGTCTTCGTGCAGAAGGTTTCCGATCACGATAAGGCGCGTATTTCGGTCTCCGGCAGGAATCACTTCACCCGTCAGCCATTCATAGGTCTTGTTGCGCCCTTCACGGGTTTTGGTCGAAGCGATGTCTTCAAGGTCGTCCGCAATGATGAGATCCGGACGATGTTGGTTATGACGCAAACCGCGAACGCTCTGTTCGGTTGAGACGGCTGTGATTCGGGCATTGTGTTTACCGAACACAAGTGAGGTTGCGCCCCACTCATTCCGCTCCTCTTGGAATGGGCCGAGGTCGTTCTTGAGGAGTATGTTGTTCTCAAGCTCACGCCGTAGGTTCATCATGTGCTGTTTCGCTTGCACCTGTGTCTGCGAGAGAATAACGACGAATTTCTTTTGCTGCTTTCCGAGGATCGCCCAGATCGGGTAGGACATGGTGAAGATGGTCGATTTCGCCGATCCGCGAAAGGCGACCACAACTAAGTTCTTTACATCCTCACGCTCCGAAAGTCCCATAAGCTCCTTTTGAAAAGGAGCGGTCGGATACTTCACGTAATGGGCGAAGTAGAAGTGGAAGAAGTACCAATGGCTCTCCTTAGTGATCGCCGTGCGTACCTTCCGATCCTTCACCATCGTTTCCATCAGGTTCGGTTGCAGTGGACTCTGTTCCATGAGTAGTTTGCGTTATAGGGCTGATAATCGGATCCATAGACGCAAGACGAAGTGCCTCACGCACAGTCTCTTCCTGTTCCTCCGTGAGTTCTTCTTGCTTAGGTGCGACTTCTACTTCTAGTCGATCCTTGAACTTTGGATTGCGTTTGCGGAGCCAGAAGCTAATCGCTGACCAGTTCTTCTCTTTAATAAGCGTGAGGAGTTGTCCCTCACTCATGTCGTTTACGAGTTCCTCGCCTTCAGCGATGGCTTCCTCCATAGCTTTGCGGAACTCTGCGTCTTCGTTACGCCAGCGATATATGCTGTTGCGAGACAATCCCGTCTTCTCACACGCGACTTGTACGATCGGCACTTTCCGCAATTCGTCCAAGAACTGCTTCTGGAATTTATTCTTTTTCATAATGTTCTATGATTGGCTTGGTTCCAGTAAGCGCCTCAAAGCGAGCCGCGATCAGATCGCAGAAGCGCGGTTCAAGCTCACAACCGTATACACGCCGCCCAAGCTGTTCTCCGGCAAGCAGAGTACTGCCGGATCCGAGGAAGCTGTCGAGAATGATGTCGTTTGGTTTGGTGCAACGCTTTATAGCTTTCTCGTGGAGCGTGATCGGCTTCGAGGTCGCGTGCTTGTAGTCTTTCGCGGCAAGTCGTTTTGCTGTCCAGATTTCAAGGAAGTCATCGACCTGCGATACAAGCTCATTTCCCGTACCGAACTCCTTGTTCATCACTTCGTTGAGGTTGCTTACGGCTTCCGCAAGGTAGGGCCTTCCGCGAGTGCCGTATACGGCTGGCTCATATGCCTTGTTGCAGTACACCTTTGGCACTGGGTTCTGTGAGTTCTTAAGCCAAAGGCATACGCGCTTATTGGCAATACCGAGCGATCGGTATATTTCCTGAATCAAACCAATATAGACCTGATCGCAGTAATAGAAGACATGGGTGTTGGGATCTGCTACGGCTAGCGCGGCAGTGAGGCTGTCATTGATGAATGTCTTGTACTCCTCATAGGTGCGCGTGTCGTTTACGTTTCCTCCGTAGTCCTTCTTTCCACCAATACCGCCATCGTAATCAATGGAGATGTTGTATACGGGATCGGAGTAGATCATGCTTGCCCGCTCATTGCCGAGAAGCCGAGCGAGGTTCTTTGGGTCGGTCGAATCGCCACAGAGGATCTTATGCTTGCCAAGGCGGATAATGTCACCGAGCTTTGTCTTCGGTTCCGTGATCTTCTTCAGCTCCTTCTCAACGTCGAACAGGTCCTCCTTAGTTTCGTTATCGGTGTCCCAGAACTTCGCAAGCTCCAGATCGTCGAATCCGGCGAATGAGAGCGTGTCGAGTTCAAAGGACTTTAGGATGTCGAAGTCCCAGTCTCCGCCGAGCTTATTGGAGCCGATCAGGTATTCCTTGGACTCCTTCTCGATGAGCTTGCGGTTTGGTACACGGATGTCGATCATCTCATCACCACGACCGAGAAGCTGGAGCGCTTTGATACGCTGATGTCCTGCTAATATTGTGCCGTCATAATCCACGGCAGGGATTTCCACCAGATTGAACTTCTTAAGACTTCGCTTGAGATCCGACATTTGCTTGTCGCTGATCTTGCGAGGGTTGATCTCCTGGGGAATAAGATCGTCTACACGTTTTTGGACCGTCGTCCATGAGAGTTTATTCATACTCCTTTAAAACAGTTACGTTTTTATAAGGATGTATGGAAATAGAAAAGGCCTATTCCACACACGAAACAAGGAGAGGCTCGATAACCTCAACTCACTTCTTGCGCGGGATAGGCATGGCCGTGTGGCGATACACTATTCTACTTTTTACTACGCAACTACATTTTAATCCTTACTCTTTTCCTTTGCAAGGCCACGTATGAGACGCTGACCATTCTTGCTGTCTATGAAATCATGCACATCCTTGCCTAAGCGCATGGGGATCCCTTTCTTAGGAAAGCCAATGAGAATTTTGTAGCCCTTTGCTTCTTCCTTTTGAACCATTTTGACGAATTCGGGATCGTTCCGAAGCAAGGTCATGGTGATGGCGTGCGATTCAGCATCGTCCTGTTTCCCGAGCTTGGAATAGATACGACCAGGCTCCTGCCTTTCCATTGCCTCACCAATTTTCTTTGCGACATTCTGGGTAGAACGCTTGTTAGTGTGAAGGGTCAGGTCAGTGATCTGGATCATCTTGTACTTCGTACCGTTCTTTAATACGGCAGGTTGTAGCTGTAACTTGTAATTCTGCATATTCGTATTATATCAAAATCGAGTAGATATCTCGTATCTCGTTATTAAAAGTTACAGGACTGTGTAACCTTACAGGGCTTAGTTGTGTCACTTTTGTCACTTTTAGAAAAAGATAAGGTGCTGTTAGAACCTTAAATTGCTACAATAAAAACTATGAAAATAGCTAAACAGGACTTGACCGACCAGGGTTCCAGCACGAGGTAGCCCGCAAACACCAAAACCCAAACAAAGCTTAGGCTTTGTTTGGGTTTTGTCGTATTTGTGCGAGAAGAGAGGATTCGAAAAGCTTTTGAGTCAAATTATGAGTCTGCGAAGTAATCTGTCCAAAAGGTGTACAGCTCCTGTAAGGAGAGAAATTCCTCTCGTGAATATATTTACGTGAGGATTCGCACCACAAGAGTATTTCCATTTTTCTAATTCGCTTTGCTCATAAGTAAAATTGGTCAAAAGCTTTTGAGGTAGATTCGACCAGCGGGGAGAATATATCCAAAAGGTATGCTGGTCGTGTAAGCAAAGCTTTCTTTCGCTGCATTTGTATTATGCATAAAAGCGAATTTTAATTTAACTACTCATTTGTGAAAGTAAGGACCGAAACTCTTCTGTAAATAGTGCGGGGTATACAAAAAAGTGGACGCTGATGTGTCCACTTTTTTGTAATCCGGATTACTCGAGTTCTTTTTTGCTTGTAATTGAATCCTACTCTATTTTAATCAAATTTTTTGAACGAACTCGGTATGAGAACAAGAGCATTGCTCCACCGACAATCATGAGTACGATTATTTTATTTTGCATATCCATAGTCGCGATGTCATACAAAATAACTTTTACTAAGGTAATGCCAAGTAGCAACAAACCAAGTAATTTTTCAGAATGGTATTTCTTTCCCATTTTTACACCCTTATACAACATATAGATAGCTATACTAGCCCACCATATGGTAGTAGCAATCGCTCTAGGACCACCATCAATATGAGCAACGTTCAGGTCGTTGGCGATAGCCGAGATAATATAGTTTCCCGCTAGTAACAAGGTTGAGAACCCAAAGATAACCAGAATGAAGGATGGACGCCTGACAACTTGCTCGAGCTGTAATTTTCGACTTATCCACAAGCCAACAAACAAGATAGCCGTGGCAACGATTCCTTTTATCATTAACCAGTCAATTGGCAGATTTGTGTGGGTGAATATATACGTATCTTTCGGTGCTGGATAAATACTGACCAATAACATAAAGAACGCTGAAGCAAAACCGAACGCAAACAAGAATAGTGTTAATCGCAAAAAGAGAGACCGGCGATCGTGTGACATTTTGTCTGGAGCAGTTTTATTTACATAAGCCAAGTAACAGAGCAGTATCAATGGCGTCATGTAGAATAACAGAAATTCCACGTCTATATAATCGATAAATTCTGCTATCACAAACATCAATGCGACAGTAGACCAACCGATGGAGTATATAGCCGCCTGCGGAATAATTTCTTTAATGTCACCATTTTTTGCAACAAAGTAGGCACTCATTGCCGGAATCAGGGCTATCACGACTAACAAAGTCTGGTACGGCAAGTCAGCATCTAAAATATACCGGAGCGATAGAACAGAGCCAGCAAGTGAAACTAATATATAACTGATAAATCTTTCGCTTCTGCTTGAGTCGAGCATATATAGCGCCGCAAAAATGAGACTAGAGTAAGCCATCAATATGCTGGTAAACAAGTTAAATTCCTGGAAGAATGCGAATATAGCCAAGAGGACTGAGAGGAGCCCAGCGGCATACAAGGCAGTGTGTTGGAATCTGGTTTTTATACCTTCTAGGTAGTGCCACCCAGCAAAACAGGACGTAGCTATAATGGCATACGAGATACCGGCAATAGTGTCGTCAAGCGATTCAAGGTTGCTGACGTTAAAGGCAAACCAAATCACTGGCGCAATATAACCTAAGGACAAGTAACCATCGTCCTTTTCACTAAACTTCTTAGCCGACAACAAGATACTCCAGATAGAGAAGACGACCAGTAGTAAAAATAGAAGGCCAGTGAATATCTCTCCACCGAAGAAAGTGCCGGTTGAAGTAGCATTGATACCATCAGAATATACCAACCCCCAAAGAGTGGAGACACCAATGAATAATCCAATGATGTTTAACGGAATTATGTCACGAACAGATATTTCTCTGCCAATAAAAAATACCGCCAAGTTAACTGCAAAGAAATAAATCAAGTAAGAATTAAATGACATACTACCAACCCAAACCTCGTTTTGACCGACAACAAAAGGAGTGATGTAAGCGCCAATCATTCCTAGTATAAGGATAACTTTCGAATTTCGTTTTGAAGCAAAGTAAGACACTGCTACCGTAAACGCCAAAGCGGTAATGAGAGTAACCGCTTCAGGAATAACCGCGGTATCTGCTGCTAGTTCTGAGGCCCTAGAACCATACATCAAGGTACCGTAGAGCAAGAGGACGCCAGAGCCAATTCCAATATCAGTAAAATACTTCATCTTCTCTGAGAACGAAAATGATCCACCAATTATCACCACACTAAGAAAGAACCCTAGTGTTAAACGAATCTCCATTGAAAGATTTACCCAAGCATTGGCATAAATTAAATAACCCAAACCAACAATTAGAAAAATGGCCCCAGCGATGGGGATGAATTTTTCAATAATCTTATCCATGGTTATGTTTTCTCGAGCAAAGTCACTACTGGCTGATTGGTTCTCTATCTTTGCAGCACTGTGTTCATGTTTCATTGATACAGCATAAGAGGATTCACTACTACGTACATTAATGTCAAGATCAGCAAAAACTTCGTTAATGGTACTCTCTGGCCAGTCGTTATCTAATAGTAATTTTTTTACATTTTCTGGTGAATCTCCTCCAACGAGGATTTTCTCCTGAACATAATCAAACAATTGTTGGTTGGCCCTGCTCATAACTTATTTAGTTATCATAATAATTTCTTATAAATAGTATCTTAGTTTAGGCATTTTATAAATAGAACAAAGTGCCCTTATTTTAATTTCGTAACTCCATGTGTAGAACTGCGGCTATACATCTGGCCTTAAAGTACAATTAAACATATGTTAAAGAATCATAAATATGTCCGTCGCGGAGTAATCACACTCGGAATCATCGGCTTGTCATACCTAGTATTATTTATTACTTTCCAACCATCTCACAATCGTGATTGGGAGCTTGGTCATGAGGCTTTACCACACATTACTTATGCCACCACCAGTAGCAGTATCACCATCGATAACTTCCGTAATTTTAATTGGACGGCAGTCAAAGCAGCTGAGGTGAGTTATGAGACCAGAACCTTTGACCTCGACCAAATGTCTGGTGTTGATGTCCTCATTTCTCACTTTGATGCTTTTGAAGGACTCGCTCATATTTTTTTAAGTTTTGGTTTTAAAGATGGCCAACGGGTAGTGGTATCACTTGAAACCAGGCGGGAATCGGATGAAACCTTCTCTCCCCTACTAGGTATGTTGCGACAATTTGAACTTATTTATGTAGTTGGATCAGAAGAAGATATTGTTGGAGTACGAACCGGACATCGAGACGAGAGGGTGTATCTCTATCCAACAAAAGCCACCGCGGAACAAGCTCGAAAACTGTTTGGTTTATTAGTAGAAGATATTAATGGTGTCTACCAAAAGCCGCGCATGTACAACACTCTGACCCACAACTGCACCAATGAACTTACCAGACCAGTGGAAGTCATGTCAGAAGTAAACTTTCCTTTAACTTGGAAAACAATTCTACCGGGTTATTTTGACGAAGTCCTTTATGATCTGGATTTGATAGACACTTCAGAACTATTCACAGAAATAAAGTCGAAGCATCTGATTAACAATGAATCAGTCGATGTCACCAGCGACACCTATAGTGCCGACCTAAGGAAATCAATCGAGAACCTGTGATTACTTAAAAAATAATTAATGCCAAGACAGTGATAATAAAAAATTAATGGTTAATGTCTCCAAAGTTGTGCAGGAATAAAGAAAATACGAATAAATGAACAGGGTGTTTTTAATTTCCTGTCCATTTATTGGGGGTCAGATCAGTCCGCGTTTTTTAAATACCGCCACATGGCGGTATTCAGCTACTTAGTCTTAAACTCAAAAACACCACTCCAATTCTCTGGCGGCGCAAGCGAGAGTGCCTCTGACCGTTCAAGGAATACTTGACTCGGTCCGTCTTCAGGGTCAGCCAACAAGGCGATCGTAAATTCAGCAATAGCTGCCTTAAAGTCGCCCGTTTTATAGTGAGTGCGCCCTTCAGCAAAATGTTCCAGAACTACTTTCTTCCCTTCTGTCAGAGGAACGGTAATTAGTTCATAAATCCGTCTTGGCTCAATCTTTCCTTTTACCATCACATCATCTAGTTCCCGGGTCGGTAAGTGTTCCAAAGCTTTAATCGTTTCGTAGGTACTCTGGCCAATTAAACAAGCAACTCCATACTGTTTGGTAAGACCTTCGATTCGAGCGGAAAAGTTTACCTCATCACCAATTATTGAATAGTTGAAGCGTCGACGTGAGCCCATATTACCCACAACCACATCGCCGGTACTAATCCCAATTCCAATTTTGAAAGGCAGCTTATCTTCTTTTTTCCAACGTTCATTTAAAAGATCTAAAGCCTGCATCATTGCCACGGCACTCTCACAAGCATTTTTTGCATGATCAGAATCATCCAAAGGCGCTCCCCAAAAAGCCATGACAGCGTCCCCAATATATTTATCCACCAAACCCTTTCTTTCCATGACTGCTTCGGACATTTCTTCTAGGTATTCATTCAATTGACTCATCAATTGTGACGGGGTTAGTTTTTCAGAGATAGTAGTGAAGCCGCGAATATCGGAAAACAAAATCGAGAGGTTTCTCTCTTCTCCTCCCAAAGAAAGTTTTTCTGGATGATTAGTAAGCTCAGCGACCACCGATGGTGCCACGTACTGCTCAAAGCCACGTCTAATAAATCTTTTTTCATTAGCTTCAAAAATATATTGGACTAAGAGTAAAGTGCCGGATAAAACCACAAACAAAAGAAATTGATAAAAATGTGGAGTTAGAATCTCTAACGCAAAGCCAGCGTAGGCACTGATAATAATCGTCAGAGCTATTAGCGTTAGTGAACCATAAAGCACCCTTAAAGTTTGGCTTTTAAGAATTAACAAAAAAACTAACGCGGTGATTAACACAAATGACAGCAGTCCCAAACTTAGAGGTAGGCTTTTAACCTCAATTTCACTTTGTAGAGTGTTTATAGTGTTGGCACGAATCTCCACGCCGGACATAGCTCCAAACGGAGTTTGAAATACGTCACCCAAACCAGCTGCACTAGCGCCAACCAAGACTGTTTTGCCAGTAAAGGCACTGGCCGGAACTCTTCCTAAATACACATCCAAATAAGAAACCGTCGTGAAGGTATTAGCAGGGCCAAGATAGTAGATGAAGCGTGACGGGTCTCCCTCCTCTTTCGGGACAAAGTTGGTAATCACAGAATCAAAACTAAGATAATCACCCCTATTAGTGTCGACACGACGAACAATTCCATCTCTCTCAATCTTAGTATTTACAAACCCAAGTCGAACATTCGAAGCCAAAGCAAAGACTGGACCCCGAACCATACCACTTTGTTCATCAATCACTTGTGGTAAAACCACTTGACCAGAAAAATCTCTTATCGCCTGAGCAAAACGTTGATCATCCACCATTCCTAAAGCCGAAGGTTCAGAAAAAATAACATCGAAGCCCACGACTTTTGCTTCATTAATTTTCTCAAGTACAGTGCCATGGAAACTCCTCGGCCACGGCCACTGCCCTAGCGCAGCTAAACTATCTTCATCAACATCAACAATGATGATATCGATTGGTGCTTGCTGCGAAGTAAAAAAACGATCAGTGAGCTGCGCCTCTAGAGTGTTAAACCAACCAAAATAATAAGCCAAAGACAACAAACAAAAACCAGCCACAGCGGTTAGGAAGAGCGAGTAATTACGTTGTTTCTGAACTAGCATAACTTACAAAGCAAATGTGGCTTCCTGCCCTGATCCCTGCAGTTCAACTGTCTCAACGTCAGCCACAGAAAAATCGAAAATATGAATCATGCTGTCACCAACGCTTTGAAATGGATTTGATCGACCATTAACCAAGACTGTTTTCACCAAAGAAAAACCGGTACCGCGAACTTCAACATAATCCTCTGGTGAATTGGTCACCCCAGCCACAACTGCGGAAATATTAATTCCCACTGGCTCCGATTCAATAATACTGAAAGCGCGAGCTCTACTCACACTAGTGCTGCGGTAAAACAAAGTCACACCGTACTCTCCTTCTTTAGTTGGTAACTCACTTTTTTCGACCAGTAATACTCCCACACCAGTCAAAGTAAATTCACTACTCTTTCCGTCAATCACGACTTTATCCACTAAATCTAAGTGCCCCCCTCTGATAACTAAGCGATCTTCTGTAGCCCGGTCAAAACTAACCGGCGAAACCGAACTGATAGTTACATTTGGCAAGATTGGTGTTACTACTTCCGGCACAGTTTCTGCATCGTCAGCTGGTGAATCTACTGCTTCCGTTTCCGTATTGTTGTCATCTTCTACTGGGTCTCCTGTATTTTCACTATCTTCTTGCTCTAGTTCTGGATTATGTTCGAAGTACCAAGTACCTTTGTCAGTTACCACTGTCTCTCGCACCACCAGGTCCCCGTCTTCATGACTTACAGTAAAGCCGGCTTCGACGACAACCGTCGTCTCTGGATCTGGTAGACCAGTCTCAGGATCAATAGCAGTAGCCCATACGGTTCCATCCGTCACAATGACTTGTGGTGGCACGGTGCTAACACCAAAAGAGGTGCCGCGCACGGCCGCCACCAAGGTTGGCGTTTGTACTTCATAGACTTCATCTTGTTCTAGAGCCCGAGTGATCTTGGTCCATGTCTGCCCTGCCACCAATTTTAAAATATTAGTTTTTTGATCCTCTGACAGCTTTAAAGTAAGTTCTGAATTATTATTGACTGAAGTCATAATATCAGTATCTCGAGTAATAAGGGCTCTACCTGTAGCCGAGGTTTTAATACGGGCACCATCTAACAGTGGAGTTTCTGCAGTCACAACTGACCAAGCGGACAAGCTGCTATCAAAAATAGAGACCTCAGTTGCCAAGGGTTGTAGTAAGACGGTACTAGACGTATCAGGCGCAGAATCGAATGAAACTCCGTCCTGACTGGTGTGGGTTTTAAAGAGTAGACTAACAATCACCACGACTAAGATAAGAGATCCTAACCCTCCTAACAGCAACAATTTTTTCATAATTCTATTTACAATAAAAACTTCTCTTTCAGCGAATAAGGACTATATTATATACCATTAAACCATCTCTGCCTCTACCCCTAATGATAAACCAAATCTCAGACTTGGAATTAAAGGTATTTCACCCTATAATGTCCACACTCAATCTGGAGGATTGGCAAAGTAGGAGAAGTATGAACAATTTTATACTTCTCCGCAAAGCATGGCAGACACGAGGTCAATCTTTCCGAAGGACGATAATTTGAGTGAAACGAATATATTGGAGGATTGGCCGAGTGGCTGAAGGCAGCGGTTTACTAAACCGCCAGACCCTAACAGGTCTCGAGAGTTCGAATCTCTCATCCTCCGCAGTGAACGTAGTGAACGAGGAGGTGAGAAAGTGACTCAATGTCACTTTCGTAGGGATTCGAAGCCCGATTGAGATAATTTATGAGGAACGAAATAAATTATCCAAT
>Ga0163151_10002044_pt1 | contig 32463 bp, 31 predicted proteins | sample OliLakLV19MP5IB2_FD_145596 | JGI IMG/M metagenome (GOLD analysis project Ga0163151, IMG submission 145596) | Freshwater microbial mat bacterial communities from Lake Vanda, McMurdo Dry Valleys, Antarctica - Oligotrophic Lake LV.19.MP5.IB-2 | ecosystem: Environmental > Aquatic > Freshwater >... | reverse complement strand
ACGTGGCGGAAGCCCGCCGCGTCATCGACTACCGGCGCGAGGACGTGCTCGCGCGCGTGCGCGAGATCACCGGCGGGCGCGGTGCCGACCTGGTGCTGGACTCGGTCGCGGGCCCGCACATGGCGCGCGGCTTCGAGATGCTGCGCCCGGGCGGGACCGTCGTGCTGTTCGGCAAGGCGGCGGGCGATCCGCCGCCGCAGGCGATCCTCGAGACCTTCCTCACCTCGGGGCGCAACCTGGGGCTGCGCACCTACTTCCTCGGCACCACGCTGGGCAACGAGCTGGGGCGCATCCCCGACGCCTACGCGGCGCTCTTCGACCTGTTCCGGCGCCGCGCGATCCAGCTGCCGATGGAGCGCCTGCCGCTCGCGTCGGCGCCGGACGCGCACGCGCGCATCGAGGGCCAGCAGACGGTGGGCAAGGTGATCCTGCTGCCGTCGTGAGCGCGGTCGCTCAGTCGGCCGTGGGCAGCGTCGCCGCGAGCTTCGCCGGCGCGGTCATACGCCACGACCCGGCGACCAGCGCCTGCACCTCGTGCCAGTCGACCTTGCCGACGAGCCGGATGCCGATCCAGCCCTTGGGGCCGACGTAGGGCGGGCGGAAGAAGCGCTCGGGGTCGGCGTCGATCAGGATCTCCTGCATGCCCATCGCAGCCTTGCACCAGACGGCGATGTTGCCGTCGTGGTGGTGGTCGGTCGCGAACATCGCGAAGATCTTGTCGCGCACCCGGAACGTCGGCTCGCCCCAGGCTTCCTTCTCGGTGGCCTCGGGCAGCGCCAAGCACACCTTGCGCAGGCGCTCGAGCGGCGCGGCGCTCTTCTTCCGCAGCGCCGGACGGGCCCTGGCGAACGACTCGTGCTCCGGTGCGGGCGTCGTGCGCACCTTCGTCGGCGTCTTCATCACAGCCTTCTTCTTCGCGGTCGGGCTCATGCGAGAGTGTCCTTTCCGAGCCGGCGGCGCGCGTCCACTACCGGCAGCGGAGCGCTCGCCTGGTGCGTGTCGTCGCGCAGCAGCTTCTGCCAGTTGCCGACGCCCCACCACTTGTCGAACTTCCAGCCGACCTGCGGCGTCTCGCCGGCCGCGACGAAGCCGGAGCGCTCGTGCAGCGCGACGCTCGACGGATTCGGCAGCGCGATCACGCCGAGCAGGGTGTGGAAGCCCTGCGCTTCGAGGATCGGCAGCAACGCGCCGTACAGCGCCGCCCCGACGCCGCGCCGGTGGTGGCGGTGCGACACGTAGACCGTGACCTCGGCGGCCCAGTCGTAGGCGCTGCGCGCCCGGTAGCGCCCGGCGTACGCCACGCCAACGACGTCGCCGCCGAGCTCGGCGACCAGCCACGGATAGCGCTCGCGATTGCCGGCCCACTCCGCGCGCCAGTGCTCGACGCTCTGCGGCTCGGTGTTGAAGTTGTAGTGCGTGTTCTCGATCGCCCAGTTGACGATGTCGCGCACGTCCGCGAGGTCGCCCTCGCGGACCGCGCGCACCGTGACGTCAGTCATCGTCGTTGGCCCGTGCGCCGTTCCGTGCTCAGCCGTTGAAGGCGCGGATCACCTTGGCCCAGCGGTCGGTCTGGTCGCCCTTGCGGTAGGGGACGTAGAACGCGATCCGGTCGAGCAGGCCGTCGTACTTCTTCTTGAGCTTGTCGGCGATGTCGTCCCATGTCCCGGTGGTCGCGTAGGCGTCGAGCATCTCGTCGGTGATGAGTGCCGCCATGCCGCCCCAGTCGCCGGCGCGTGCCTTGTCGTTGAGCTGCGCCTGGGTCTCGCCCCAGCCGTGCGTCTCGAGCACCGGCTTGTAGGCCGGCGTCGAGGCGTAGAACGAGAGCTGCTGCTTGGCGAGGCCCTTCAGTCCCTTCCGCTCCTCCTCGTCGTCACCGATGATCACGAACGCGGCGGACGACAGCTTGCACGCGCTCGCGTCGCGCCCGGCCTTGGCCGCACCGAGCTTCAGGTTCGGCAGGATGACGTCGTTAAGGTACTTGACGGAGTGGAACGGGTGGACGTGGAAGCCGTCGCAGAGCTCGCCCGCGAGCCGGCACATGTACTCGTTCACGCCCGCGATGTAGATCGGGATGTGCGGGTGCTCGATCGGGCCGCCGTTGAAGAACGGTGTCATCAGCGTGAACTCGTAGAACTCGCCCTTGAAGCTCGGGCGGGTGTTGTTCTGGAAGGTGTCCCACACCGCGCGGATCATCTGGATCATCTCGCGCATGCGCGGTCCGGGCTTCTCCCACTTGACGCCGAAGCGGCGCTCGTTGTGCGCGCGCACCTGGGTGCCGAGGCCGAGCATGAAGCGTCCGCCGGACAGTGCCTGCAGATCCCAGGCGGTCATGGCGTGCGCGAGCGGGCTTCTCGGGAACGCGACCGCGATCGAGGTGCCGAGCTTGATGCGCCTGGTGTGCTCGGCGGCGATGGCGAGCGGCAGGTAGGGATCGTGGCCGGTCTCGGCCGTCCACACGCCGTCGAAGCCGGCCTCCTCCGCGGCGCGTGCGGCTTCGGGAACGTCCTTCAGGGTTGCTGCGGCCAGCGCGGTGTCGAGCTTCATGGCGATCTCTCCCTCTCTGTCTGGATGCGGCGACGGGCGTCGCGGCGCTTACGCTTCTAGCGGAAGCAGCGATATACGAAAACGATGCAGTCACGGATGCCGCTGGGCGACTTCCTGGTCGCGTACTTGCGCCGGCTGGGCGTGAAGCGGATCTTCGGAATCCCCGGGGATCTGGTGCTGCGCCTGTTCTCGCAGCTGGGCGAGCGCGGGCGCTGGAAGATCGTCACGCTCTCGCACGAGCCCGCGGTCGGCTTCGCCGCCGACGGCTACGCGCGCGCCACCGGCGCACTCGGGGTCGCCTGCGTGACCTATGGCGCGGGCGGCCACAACATGGTGAATCCGGTCGCCGGATCGTACGCCGAGCACGTGCCGGTGCTGGTGATCAGCGGCGGGCCGGGCGACGAGGAGCGCAAGTTCGGCACGCTGATCCACCACCAGGCGCGCGCCATCGAGTCGCAGCTCAACATCTACCGCGAGGTGACTGCGGCGGCGCGCCTGATCGACGACCCGCGCACGGCCGCCACCGCGATCGACGAGGTGGTGCGCACCATGTGGCGCGAGCAGCGGCCCGGCTACATCGAGATCCACCGCGACATGGTCGATCGCGTGATCGAGGTGCCGAAGAGCATCGCCGGCGGGCGGCGTCCGCTCGAGCTCGGGCACTCGAACCCGCGCAAGGTGCGCGAGGCCGCGCGCGACGCCGCCGAGCGGCTGAACCGCGCCCAGCGACCGGTGGTGATCGTCGGCATCGAGACCTTCCGCTTCAAGGCGCAGCGCGACGTGCTGGCGCTCTGCGCGCGGCTCGGCGCACCGGTGCTGGCGACCATGCTCTCCAAGGGCGCGGTGCCGATGGAGCACCCGCTCTACATGGGCGTCTACATGGGCCCGCACAGCCCGGTCGCGATCCGGCGGCGGGTCGAGGCCGCCGACCTGATCCTCGACCTGGGCTCGCCGCTGACCGACATCGGCAGTGTCAAGCAACCGGTCGAGGGCGAGCGCTCGATCCGCGCGGTCGACCGCCGGGTCGACGTGAGCTTCCACTCGTACACCGACGTCGGCCTGCGCGACTTCGTGCGTGCGCTGCTCGACGAGAAGCCGCGCCCGCACCGGGAAACCGTCGTCTACCACGACAACCTGCCGTCGCCGCCGCGCTGGCTCGCCGAGCTGCCGGCCGGCAATGGTGGCCGCGCCCACGGCAAGAGCGTTCGCGTGCCGCCCGCCGTCCGCGCTGCAGGGTCCGCGCGCCGTCGCGGCGGGACCGTGCGCGTCGCCGAGGTGCTGCTCGTCCTGAATCATTTTCTGGAAGGGCGGCGTGACTTCGTCGTCGTGGCCGAGTCGGGTGACATGCTGTTCGCCGGCATCGACGTGCGCGTCGCGGGCCGCGCCGCGTACTTCGCGCAGGGTTTCTACGCCTCGATGGGCTTCGGCGTGCCGGGCGCGCTCGGCGTCGAGCTCGGTCTCGGCAAGCGGCCGATCCTGCTGTGCGGTGACGGCGCGTTCCAGATGACGGGGCCAGAGATCGCGCAGGCGCCGCGCAACGGGCTCAGGCCGATCGTGCTGGTGATGAACAACGGCGGCTGGGGGATCTTCCGCCCGGTCGTCGAGCGCCAGTCGATCCTCGAGATCCCGCCGTGGCCGTACGCTGAGCTCGCGCGCGCCTGGGGCGGCCAGGGCGAGCAGGTGTCGAGCGGGCCGGAGCTGCTCGCGGCACTCGAGCGCGCCGAGCAGGCGAAGACGTTCGCCTTGATCGAGGTGATGATCGGCCGTACCGACCTGTCGCCGCTGAGCAGGAAGTACATCCGCTCCTCCTCGAAGCAGGGGCAGAAGCCCGCGTGACGCGCGTGCCCGGGCGAGATACCCGGTGAATTGACCGCCACGACGGCGCGGCATAGCCAGAGCGTCATGGCTGCCGATCTCTCGTTCGACGTCCCGGAGCATTTCAACTTCGGCCGCGACGTGGTCGATCGTCTCGCGGCCGACCGCTCGCGCGTGGCTCTGCACTGGGAGGACGAGAGCGGGCTGAGCGCGCGCTACACGTTCTGGGACTTCCAGGCCTGGTCGAACCGCATCGCGAACCTGCTCGCCGCGTACGGCGTGCAGCGCGGTGACGCGGTGCTCGTCATGCTGCCGCGCCTGCCGCAGTGGCACGCGGCGATCGTCGCCGGGTTGAAGCTCGGCGCGCTGGTGATCCCGTGCACGGCGGCGCTGCGTCCGAAGGACGTCGAGTACCGCGCAAATCACTCGGGTGCGCGCGCGATCGTCACGACGTACGAGGGGGCGGCGGTGGTCGAGGCAGTGCGCGCGCGCTGTCCCGAGCTTCAGGTCCGCGTCGCGTTCTCGGGCGCGCCGTTCGGGCTGCCGGCGCCCACGGGTGACGCGGCCACGGCCGCGCTGACGGCCGATGGCTGGCTCGACGCCGACCGTGAGCTGCCCCGTCAATCGCAACACTTCGCGCCCGCCGACACCGCGGCCGGCGAGCCCGCGCTCTGCTTCTACACCTCCGGAACGACCAAGGACCCGAAGGCGGTCCTGCACGGTCACGGCTACACCTACTGCCAGCGCTTCACCGCGCGCTTCTGGCTCGACGCACGCACCGACGGCCTGCACTGGACGACGTCGGACACCGGCTGGGCGAAGGCCGCCTACGGCGTGCTGTTCGGACCGTGGGGCATCGGCGCGCCGACGCTGATGTACAACGGCCGCTTCGACCCGCAGCGCGAGATGGAGCTGCTCGAGCGCTACCAGGTCACGACCTTCTGCGCGCCGCCGACCGAGTACCGCCTGCTCGTCAAGCAGGACCTGGCGCGCTTCGACCTCGCCAAGCTGCGCCACTGCACCGGCGCCGGCGAGCCGCTGAACCCCGAGGTGATCCGCGTCTGGCACGAGCGTACGGGCCTCTGGATCCACGACGGCTACGGCCAGACCGAGTCGATCCTGCTGGTCGGCAACCTGCCCGGCATGGAGATCCGTCCGGGTGCGATGGGCAAGCCGTTCCCCGGGCACGACGTGGCGGTGGTGGACGAGGCGGGTGCTGCGGTCGCGCCCGGCGAGGTCGGCGAGATCGTGGTGCGCAACCGCCCGCCGTGCCTGCTGCTCGAGTACTGGAAGAACCCGGAGGAGACCGGCTTCGTGTTCCGCGACGGCCTCTACTGGACCGGCGACCGCGGCTACCGCGACGACGACGGCTACCTCTGGTTCGTCGGCCGCGCCGACGACGTCATCATCTCGGCCGGCTACCGGATCGGCCCGTTCGAGGTCGAGAGCGCGCTGCTCACGCACCCGGCGGTGCTCGAGTCCGCGGTGGTGGCGTCGCCGGACGCGGACCGGGGCCACGTGGTGAAGGCGTTCGTGGTGCTGCGCGAGGGTGTCGCACCATCCGCGGCTCTCGCCGCCGAGCTGCAGGCGCACGTCAAGCAGACCACGGCGCCGTACAAGTACCCGCGCGCGGTCGAGTTCGTCGCCGAGCTGCCGAAGACGGTGAGCGGCAAGATCCGCCGCGGCGAGCTGCGCGCGCGTGAGGAGGCGGCGCGGACGGCGCACTCCTGAGGCGGCAGATTTTGTCTCGCCCGCCTGGCCCGAACACCGTGCCGACTGCTATCCGCGCTGGATGCCTGACGAAGAAGCGCAAGAAGAAGTGCAATCGGAGCTGGAGCGTCTGCGCGCGGAGAACGCGCGTCTCAAGAAGACGGCGAGCAAGGGGGTCTCGCTGAAGGTGAGCGCGAAGGGTGGCGTCTCGGTGTACGGCCTCGGCCGCTTCCCCGTGACCCTCTACAAGGAGCAGTGGACGAAGCTGCTCGACATGGCCGACGACATCCGCGGCTTCATCCGCGACAACGAGGCTTCGCTCAAGGCGAAGGAGTGACCATGCCTGGCAAGTTTGCAACAGCGTCAGCCACGTGACGGCCCTGCCAGTCTCCTGCAGCAGGAGATCGGCGGGTTTGTTAGCGCGACAGTTGCTCGCTTCTCCGGGCACACGGGGGCGACGATGGGCAGAGCGGTTGACACACGAAACTCGGCCGGAACGGCACACGTGGTCGGCGTGCAGAACCTACACGTGGTGATCACGAAGACCGGCAGCCGGTGGTTCGCTCATGGAATCGAGATCGGTTACGGCGCCGACGGGGCCGATCTCGACGACGTGCGCAGAGCCTTCGAGTTCGGGCTCGCCGCGACCATCAATGCCCACCTCAAGAAGTACGGCAGCATCAAGAAGCTGCTTGGTCGACCGGCGCCACCGCGGGTCCGCGCACTGGCGGAGGGGCCTGGCGTGCATCGCTACTCCCAGATCTCGACCCACCTGTTTCCTTTCCAGATCGAGTTCTTGAAGGCGGCTTGAGCCTGGCCGGTGACTGCGCCACGGGCGCAACGTCGGGCTCTCGTCTTGAGGGTGCTTGCTGCCAAGGGGGTCACGGCGACGCCCTGTACGCCCCCGGCATCGGCCTCCCCGCCGGGCGCCTACTTCGAGCTGGATGGGCCCCACTGGATCGAAGTCGTGCGGCTCGACGACACCGTGAGCTGGCCGACGATCGAGTACCTCGAGTTCTCGTGGAAGATTCCCGCTGCGGCGTTCTGCGCTCCACGGCCTCCTCGAAAGCGACCATCCCGACGAAAGTAGCGCTTCGCCAGCGGCCGCTACGTCGCTCTGGCTGCTCAATGCCAACACCTACCGAGTAGCCGCGGGTCGCGTCGCGCGATTGCTCGTGTCATACCGGGGCACGCCGCCCGATGGACCTGATCGACCACCAGGCAAAGTTCCTCGCCCACGAGCTTACGCGACGTTGCGCCTCGGATAGCTTCGAGAAGCTGGCCAGCGCGGTCGCCGGCGCGCAGGTCGACCTCAACCCTCACCAGGTCGACGCCGCGCTATTCGCGTTCCGCTCACCGCTGTCGCGCGGCGCGATCCTCGCCGACGAAGTCGGCCTCGGGAAGACGATCGAGGCCGGCCTCGTGCTGGCGCAGCGCTGGGCAGAGCGCCGGCGCCGCGTCCTCGTCATCACGCCTTCGAACCTGCGCAAGCAGTGGCACCAGGAGCTGGGCGAGAAGTTCTTCCTGCCGTGCCGCATCCTCGAGTCGCGGTCGTACAACGCGGAGATCGTGGGACCTCGTCGTCATCGACGAAGCGCATCGGCTGCGCAACGTCTACAAGCCGTCGAACGTCATCGCGAACACGCTCAAGAACGCCCTCCAGGGCCGGCCGAAGATCCTGCTCAGTGCGACACCGCTGCAAAACTCGCTGCTCGAGCTGTTCGGCTTGGTGAGCATCGTCGACGAGCACGCGTTCGGCGACTTGAAAAGCTTCCGCGAGCAGTTCGCCAGCCTCTCGCAGGCCCGGGTGTTCGCGCAGCTCAAGGCTCGTCTCGCTCCACTGTGCCATCGTACTCTCCGCCGCCAGGTTACGGCCTACGTTCCGTTCACCAAGCGGCACGCGATGGTCGAGGAGTTCACACCCGCGGAGAGCGAGGACCAGCTCTACGAGCTGGTTTCGGAGTATCTGCGGCGACCGAACCTGCAGGCGCTGCCGGCGAGCCAGCGCGCGCTCATGACGCTGGTGCTGCGCAAGCTCCTGGCGTCGTCGACCTTCGCGATCGCTGGCGCGCTCGGGACCATGGCCGCTCGTCTTCGCGCGCGGCTCGTCGTCCGCCAGCCGGAGCAGGCGAACCAAGATGATCTCGCCGAGGACTACGAGGGCTTCGAGGAGACAGCGGAGGAGTGGAGCGACGACGGCCCGCCCGAACCGCTTTCCCCCGAGGACCGCGCGGTCCTGCTGCACGAGATCGAGGAGCTCGAATCCTTCGCCCGGCTTGCCACGTCGATCGACCACAACGCCAAGGGGCAGGCGCTGCTGCGCGCGCTGCGGGTCGCTTTCGTGAAGGCGAAGGAGCTGGGCGCGCCCGAGAAGGCGATCATCTTCACCGAGTCGCGGCGCACGCAGAGCTATCTGCTGCGCGTGCTCGCCGACAGCCCATGGCAGGACGGCATCGTCCTCTTCAATGGCAGCAACACGGATGAGCGCTCGAAAGCGCTCTACGCTGCCTGGCTAGAGCGCCATCGTGGCTCCGACCGAGTGACCGGCTCGCGCAGCGCCGATATGCGTTCGGCCCTGGTCGACTACTTCCGCGACGAGGGTCGGATCATGATCGCGACCGAGGCCGGTGCCGAGGGCATCAACCTCCAGTTCTGCTCGCTGGTGGTGAACTACGACCTACCGTGGAATCCACAACGCATCGAGCAGCGCATCGGGCGTTGCCACCGCTACGGCCAGAAGCACGACGTCGTCGTGGTGAACTTCCTGAACCGGAAGAACGCTGCCGACCGCCGGGTGTACGAGCTGCTCGCCGAGAAGTTCCATCTCTTCGAGGGCATCTTCGGCGCGAGCGACGAGGTCCTCGGCGCCATCGAGTCGGGCGTCGACTTCGAGAAGCGCATCCACGACATCTACCAGCGCTGCCGCAAGACCGAGGAGATCAAGGCTGCGTTCGATCAGCTCCAGCTCGAGCTCGGCTTCGAGATCGACGAGGCGATGAGCGACGCGCGCCGGAAGCTGCTCGAGCACTTCGACGACGAGGTGCGCGAGAAGCTGCGCGTCCGCGACGAGGACTCGCGCGCCGTGCTCGATCGCTTCGAGCGCATGCTCATGCAGCTCACGCGTCACGAGCTGCGCGACCAAGCCGAGATGGTCGACGACTCGAGCTTCCACCTGCGCACGCCGCCGCCGGGCGTCGAGGTGGCGACCGGCTTGTACGAGCTGCCCAGGCGCTCGGGCGAGGCGCACCTCTATCGGCTCGGTCATCCGCTTGCCGAGCACGTCGTGACCCAGGCGAAGGCGCGTGTCCTCCCTGCGGTCGAGATCCGCTTCGCTTACGACGCGCACGTCGGCAGAATCACGGCCCTCGAGCAGTTTCGTGGCAGCAGCGGGCACCTCTGCGTCGAGCTGCTGACGATCGAGGCGCTCGACCAGTCCGAGGATCGGCTCGTCGTCGCGGCCGTCGCCGATTCTGGCGCGGAGCTGGAGGACGATATCGCGCGCCGGCTGCTCCTCCTCTCGGCGCGCCTCGCCGCCGGGACGCCCATCGTCGTTCCGCCAGGGATTGAGGCAGTGCTCGAGCGCCGCACGGCGGAGGTCCGCGGCCAGGTCTCGGAGCGCAACGCGCGCTTCTTCGAGGCCGAAGGCGAGAAACTCGACGGCTGGGCCGACGACTTGAAAGCTGGCCTCGAGCGCGAGATCAAAGAGCTCGATCGTCAGATCAAGGAAGCTCGCCGCGCTGCGAAGCTGTGTGTCGCGTTGGAGGACAAGCTGGCCGGACAGAAGAAAATCAAGGCGCTGGAGACCGAGCGCAACGAGAAGCGCCGCTCGTTGTTCGACGCGCAAGATCGCATCGATGCGCAGCGCGAGGAGCTGATCGCCGGCATCGAGGCCAAGCTCGCGCAGAAGACGTCAGTGCAGCGGCTGCTCGCGATTCGCTGGGTGCTCGAGTAGCTGGACGGCGATGCCTGACCGCAAGCAGAAGCTCGAGCTCACATGGATCGGTAAGGAGGTGCGTCCGCGCCTGGAGCCGCGCATCCTACTCGAGGGCCCGGCGAACTCCTATCACGCGCCACACCGCGTGAGTGACGGCGACATCTTCGACAACCGGCTGGTCTTCGGTGACAACCTGCTTGCGCTGAAGGCGCTCGAGCAGGAGTTCGCGGGCAAGGTCAAGTGCATCTACATCGATCCGCCGTACAACACGGGTAGTGCGTTGAGGCACTACGACGATGGCACTGAGCATTCTGTCTGGTTGTCTTTGATAAGGGATCGCCTCGCCCAACTGCATCTTCTCTTGAGCGAGAATGGCTCGATCTGGATATCAATCGATGACAATGAAATGCCGTACCTTAGAATTCTGTTGGACGAGATATTTGGTCGTACAAACTTTGTCGCCCAATGCATCTGGGAGAAAGTGTACTCGCCAAAGAGCTCGGCGCGCTTTCTCTCCGAGAACCATGACTACGTGGTCTGTTACGCGAAGGATGCATCTCAATGGGTGCGTAACTTATTGCCTCGGACAGAGAAGCAAGACAAAGCCTACAAGAACCCGGACAACGATCCGCGCGGGCGATGGAAACCGGGCGATCTCTCGGCGCGGAACTACTACGGCGCTGGAAGATACCCGATAACAACTCCATCTGGTCGCGTAATCACGGGGCCTCCACAAGGCATGTACTGGCGAGTCTCTAAGGGCAAACTTGAAGAGCTAGACCAGGATCATCGCATCTGGTGGGGCTCGGGCGGCGGTAATGTTCCTGCCATTAAGAGATTTCTTTCCAAGGTGATGTCTGGTGTCGTGCCCGAAACCATCTGGACCTATCAGGAGGTTGGTCACAACCAGGATGCGAAACAGCATCTCAAGCAGCTGCTGCCTGATATCGAGGACCTTTTCGTTACGCCGAAACCTGAAGGTCTGATCGAGCGGGTGCTTACCATCGCGACCGACCCCGGGGACCTTGTACTTGACTCATTCGGCGGCTCCGGCACCACTGGCGCAGTCGCGCACAAGATGGGTCGCCGCTGGATCATGGTCGAGCTCGGCGAGCACTGCCACACGCACATCATCCCGCGGTTGAAGAAGGTCGTCGACGGCACCGACCCGGGCGGGATCACCGAGGCCGTCGGCTGGAAGGGCGGTGGCGGCTTCCGCTACTACCGGGTCGCGCCGTCGCTCCTCGAGAAGGACAAGTGGGGCAACTGGGTCATCAGCCGCGACTTCAACGCCGCCATGCTCGCGGAGGCGGTGTGCAAGCTCGAGGGGTTCACTTACGAACCGAGCGACAGCCTTTACTGGCAGCACGGCCGCTCGAGCGAGCGTGACTTCATCTACGTCACCACGGCGAGCTTGAGCCACGAGCGCCTGCAGCAGCTCTCCGAGGAGGTCGGTGAGGAAAGGTCGCTGCTCGTCGTGTGTACGGCGTTCCGCGGGCGCAAGGACGGCTACTCGAATCTCACCGTCAAGAAGATCCCGAAGGCTGTCCTGGCGCGCTGCGAGTGGGGCAAGGATGACTACAGTCTCACGGTCGCGAGCCTGCCCGATGCTCCGCCGAAGCCGGGCCAGCAGGACCTCGGCTTGTGAGGAAGGGCTCGCGGCGCCGCTCGGACCGGCGGCCCACTGCGACCGGTGATGCTCCGCGCCGGGTCGTGATCATCGCGGGGCCGAATGGGGCTGGTAAGACGACCTTCGCGCGCGAGTTCCTGCCCGCAGAGGCCGGCTGTCCGACCTTCGTCAACGCCGACCTCATTGCGAGTGGCCTGTCGCCGTTCGACCCAACTCGTGCAGCGGTCCAGGCGGGCCGCCTCATGCTACAGGCGATCGCCGATCACGTCGCGCGCGGCGACGACTTCGCCTTCGAGACCACGCTCGCGGGGCGCGGCTACGCGCGCATGATCCCGCGCTGGCGTTCGCTCGGCTACCACATGAGCCTGATCTTCCTGACGTTGCCGTCCTTCGAGCTGGCGATCGCTCGGGTCGCCGAGCGCGTGCGCCAGGGCGGTCACTCGGTCCCGGACGACGTCATCAGGCGTCGCTTCGTCGCCGGGCGAGCAAATTTCGACCGCCTCTATCGCCCGTTGGTGGACGCGTGGGCGCTGTTCGACAACGCGGGCAAGGAGCCCGTGCTCCTGGACTGGGGAGAGAACGCATGAATCCAAGACCGATCGAGGAGGCACGTAGCCCGCTGATCGCGCTGGCCCTACCGGCGCTCAAGCGCGCGCGCCGTCGCGCCGAGGAGATCGCACGCGGCACCCATACCGCCCTGGTGTTCGCTGAGGGGAACCGAGTGGTCGTCGTGTGGCCCGACGGGAGCTCGCCCCAACCGAGCGAGCGTCACGCTAAGGCATGAACCGTCACGTCAACGCGATCGCGGGCCGGCTCTCCTTGCGCCCACCGCAGCGGGAGTCGCTCGAGATCCTCGACCGGGTGACCGCGCTCGTTCCACCCAAGAAGGGCGGCGATCCGGGCGGGTCGCTGGAAGCGATTCGGCGTGAGTTCCCGAGCGTGACGGACTTCGAGCGCGAGTTCCCGTCGCTCTGCTTCGCGCTCGCGACGGGCGTCGGCAAGACGCGCCTGATGGGCGCCTTCATCGCCTACCTCCACCTTGCCCATGGCATCCGTAACTTCTTCGTCCTCGCGCCGAACCTCACCATCTACGACAAGCTGATCACGGACTTCACCCCGAACACGCCGAAGTACGTCTTCAAGGGGATCGCGGAGTTCGCGACCGACGCGCCGGAGATCATCACTGGCGACAACTACGAGGGGCGCGCGCGAACGCTGTTCGATGAGCTGATCCGCTGCAAGGTCAACATCTTCAACATCTCGAAGATCAACGCTGAGGTCCGTGGTGGCAAGAACCCGCGCATCAAGCGGCTCTCGGAGCTGATCGGGGAAAGCTACTTCGGCTACCTGGCCGGGCTCGACGACCTCGTCATCTTGATGGACGAGTCGCACCGCTACCGGGCCTCGGCGGGTGTACGCGCGATCAACGAGCTGAAGCCGGTGCTCGGCCTCGAGCTCACGGCGACGCCGTACGTCGAGACGAGCAAGGGGCCGGTACCCTTCCAGAACGTCATCCTCGACTACCCGCTCGCGCGTGCCATCGCCGACGGCTTCGTCAAGGATCCGGCCGTCGTCACCCGCAAGAACTTCGATGCATCGGGGATGAGCCCGGAGGAGATCGAGCGGCTGAAGCTCGAGGACGGTGTTCGCCTGCACGAGCAGACGAAGGTGCTGCTCGAGACCTACGCACGCGAGGCGGGCGTACCGATCGTCAAGCCCTTCGTTCTCGTGATCGCGCGCGACACCACCCACGCTGGCGCGCTCGTGCAGCTCATCCAGCACGACGACTTCTTCGCTGGGGCTTATCGCGACAAGGTCATCCAAGTCGATTCGAGCAAGTCCGGCGCGGAGGAGGACGCGATGGTCGCGCGGCTGCTCAAGGTCGAGCACGCGGACGAGCCGACCGAGATCGTGATCCACGTCAACATGCTCAAGGAAGGCTGGGACGTCACCAACCTCTACACCATCGTCCCGCTCCGGGCGGCCAACGCACGCGTCCTCATCGAGCAGTCGATCGGGCGCGGTCTGCGGCTGCCGTACGGGAAGCGGACGGGTGTACCGGCGGTCGACCGCTTGAGCATCGTCGCGCACGATCGGTTCCAGGAGATCGTCGACGAGGCGAAGAAGCCCGATTCAGTGATCCGCCTGCAGTCGATTGTGCTCGACGACGACGAACTGGCCAGGCCGAGCAAGACCGTCATCGCACAGTCCACCCTCAGGAGCGCGCTCGGGATGGAGCCAGGCCAGCTTGGCTCGACCACTGAGGTTGCGCGAGCAGTGGAAGCCCCTGCTTTCGACTCGCCGGCGGAGCGTGCGGTGGCGCAGCTCGCTTACGCGGCGATCTTCAAGCGGGCGCGTGATCCGGGCAGACTACCGCGGAGCGCTTCGTTGACCGAGAAGGAGATCCAGGCCGAGCTGGTGCGCGAGGTATCAGAGGAGTACCGCCCGGCGCAGCTCGAGATCGAGGGCGTCGTTCCCGCGCCTGACATTGCCGCGGTGGTGGCGAAGACGACCGACCTCGTCATTCGCCGGACGATCGACATCCCGCGTATCCTGGTCGTCCCCGAGGCCGACGCGAAGTCGGGGTTCAATCGCTTCACGCTCGAGCTCGCGGGCCTGCGCTTCCAGGCACCTTCGGACGAGATGTGGGTTCAGTACCTGCAATCGGGGGCGGTCGAGGTGGTCGGGCTCGGCAAGGGCGGCATCGAGGAGAAACGGCTCGAGGACTATGTCGTCAGCGGGCTCGTCGATTTCGACGACGTCGCCTACGACGAGCATGCTGATCTGCTGTATGACCTCGCCGCGCAGACGGTAGCGCACTTCCGCAGCTATCTTCCCGAGGACGACGTCCCGAAGGTGCTCCGGCTCCATCAGCGCGAGATTGCACGCTTCGTGCACACGCAGATGCAGGCGCACCACTGGGAGGACAAGCCCGGCCACCGCTTCGAGGTCAGGAGCGGCGTTGTCGAGATCAAGGACGCAGCCTTCACGGAGTCGCAGCCACGGACCAATTTCCGTCAGCCGCCCGCGGACAAGTCCAACATGGCGCGCTACCTCTTCGACGGTTTCGCGCGCTGCCTGCACCCGGTGCAGAAGTTCCAGTCGGACCCGGAGCGCGTCTGTGCCGTCGTGCTCGATCGTGAGGCGGAAAAGTGGTTTCGCCCGACCAGGGGACAGTTCCAGATCTTCTATCGCGACGGCCACGAGCTCCGCGAGTACCAGCCAGACTTCGTCGCCGAGACGGCGGACGCGATCTACATGCTCGAGGTGAAGGCGCGGAACGAGATGGATGATGCCATCGTCCTCGCGAAGCGCGACGCTGCGGTTCAGTGGTGCGAGCGCGCGAGCGTGCACGCCGCGAGCTGCGGAGGAAAGCCGTGGGTGTACGGCCTCGTACCCCACGACCGGATCAAGGAGAACATGACGATCGCTGGGCTGATCGGTGCCGGCTGAGACGCGGGGGTCTATCGCCTGTCCGCAACTCCCACGCGGATCACGTCGAGCTGCTTGACGTTCGCGCACGCCGAGAGCCCGCCGTCGGGCTCGCAGGCGGCCGGCACGACCAGGCACCAGGGCCGCGACGTCGACCACCTGTCCCGGCAGGCGTGCCAGCGCGTCCAGGTCGAGCTCCAGAGGCTGCTCCACGGCCCCCTCGACGCGCAGCTTCGCCATGGCTCCGGTGTAGCAGAAGCGCCCCGCGGGACGCTCGAACGACGGTGCGGCTTCAGTTCTTCTTGCTGCCGCCGTAGCCGTACACGGACGTCTGCGCCGAGTTGCGCCACGAGATCATCGAGCCGAACGTGGCCTCGATGTACGCGCCCTGGGTCACGTAGAGATAGGTGCAGGCCGCACCCATCAGGATTCCGTAGACGAAGGTCTTCATGCGTCTCGCTTGTTTTGCGGGGGCGCACCGTTTTGCGCCCTCGCTTCGCATATCGGCAGCCCCGCGAGCCGACTCAAACGCGGTGGCGCAAGTGACACATCGGCGATTTAGGGCGTTTTCCGTTCGTCGCCCAGCCGCTATGCTGGCGCCGTGGGCACTCTGGCAATCCTCGGTGGGACGGGCGCACAGGGCATGGGGCTGGCGCTACGACTGGCGGCGGCGGGCGAGGCGATCGTCATCGGCTCGCGCTCGCTCGAGCGCGCGCAGGCGGCGGCGGCCAAGGTTCGCGAGGCCGTGCCGCAGGCCACCATCGAGGGTCGGGAGAACCTCGACGCAGCGGCGCTGGCAGAGCGCATCCTTCTGGTGCTGCCGGTGCCGGGCCTCGAAGCGTTTCTCGACAGCGCCGCCGTGCACCTGGCCGGCAAGCTGGTCATCGACGCCATGGTGCCCCTGGCGGTGCACAAGCGCGTCGCCGAGCTCACCACGCCCGCGGGCGGGCCCTCGGTCAGCGAGCTGGTGCAGGCCCGGGTCCCGGATGCGCGCGTCGTCTGCGCCTTCAAGAACGTGCCGAGCGACGCGCTCCAGGACCTCTCCAGGCGGCTCGCCGGCGACGTCCTCCTGTGCGGCGACGACGACGCCGCGCGCCGCGAGGTCGCCGTGCTGGTCGAGCACGTCCCCGGGCTGCGTGCCGTCGACGCGGGGCCGCTGCGGCTGGCACGTTACGTCGAGGGCCTGACCGCGCTGCTGGTGAGCCTGAACATCCGCCACAAGGCGCTGACGTCGATCGCCATCGTCGGGCTCGAGCGCGGCATGACGGCGGTCGGCGGCACGCGCGCATGATGCGCTGAACGCGCCGCCCCGGCCGCGCGGCGCGCCGGGGCGCTGTGTGCTGCATCGGCGGACGGTGTCGTGCTCGGTACCATCGCTTCGCCCGAGCTGGTCGAAATCTCTGGCTTGACGGCGAGCCGCGGCAACGCCGGCGTGCTCGGCGGCGGTGCCGCGCTGGTCTTTCGCGCGCCGGGCGACCTCGCGGCCGGGTCGGTGACGGCGCTCGAGGAGGTTAAACGGATCGACTTCCGCGCCCTGACCTGCCGCGTGCGCTCGGCACGCTGCCGACGGGCGGCGACGTCACCGCCGCAGGCGACGAGCCGCAGGGCGAAGCGCTCGCCTTCGACCCGGCAGGGCTGGGCTACCTGACGGCGAGCAAGGGCGTGCATCCGCCCCTGTTCCGCTTCGGTCCAGGATGATCCCCGCGGCGCGCTTTCCGCGCGCCTAAAGTTTCATCACGGGCGCTCCGCTGAAGCCCCAAAGCCGCCGCTTCTTGCGGGGCTCCATAGCGGAGGGAGAAACGGATGCAGCTGCGAAGGATCGTGGGTGTGGTGGGTGCGCTGGCGCTTGCCCTGTCGGTGACGAGCGCGCGAGCGCAAGAGGGCGAGGATTTCAACCGGCAAGGCGGCTACGCCGGGCTCGGTGGCGTGTACGCGGTGTCGGCGTTCCAAGGCGAGCTGAAGGACCTGCTCGGCAACAGCATGGGATTCCAGGCGCGCGGCGGCTACCGCCTCGACGAGATCTTCGCCGTCGAGGGCCTGTACGAGTACGTCAACGACTTCGGCGCCAAGCAGGGCAGCGGCGGCATCTGGACCAACCACGCCTCGGTCAACGGCAAGCTGATCCTGCCGCTCGACCGCTTCCAGCCATACCTGTCGGGCGGGGTCGGGTTCCTGAACGCGAACTCGACGCACGGCAACAGCGACGGCGGTCTCTGGGCGTTCGCCGGCCGCTTCTCGGCTGGCACCGACCTCGCGATCACCGAGCACCTCGCGCTGTTCCTCGATGCGGCCTACCTCGTCCCGGCTGGCGGCGGCGCCGTCAGCGATCTGCAGTACTTCTCGTTCGGCTGGGGCGGCAAGTACCTGTTCTGAACTCGTGTTGCGGCTCAGCCCGGGCAGGCGGCGGGGTTGCCGATGATACGACCGGCCTCGGCGCGATGCGCCGCCGCTGCGGCGCCGTCGCCCTTGGCCTGCAGCGCCGCGGCGAGGCCGCAGTGGGTCAGGGCATCGGCAGGCTCGAGCTCGAGCGAGCGCCGGTAGCCACGCACGGCAGCCTCGACGTCGCCCTGCAGGAGGTCGATCTTGGCCAGGTTGGCGTGCGCCGGTGCGCTGCTCGGGTTGTAGCGCCGCGCGGTCGTGAAGCGGGTCCGGGCCTCGTCGAGGCGGCCCCGCATCGCCAGGATCGCGCCGTAGTGGTTGTTGGCGTCGATGTAGTCGGGCATGCGCTCGAGCACGCGGCGGAACTGCTCGCCCGCCTCGTCGAAGCGGTCCTGGCGGAGCAGGGTGACGCCCAGTGCGTAGCGCACCATGTAGTCGTTCTCCCACATGGTCTTGTCGGGGTAGTGCGGCGGGTCGATCTCGAGCACGCGGCGGAAGCTCTGCTCGGCCTCGGCGAAGCGCTGCTCGCCCGCCAGCGCCATGCCGAGGTTGCTGTAGGCGAGGTAGTTGTCCGGCGTGACCGCGGTGGCGTGCTCGAAGAGCGTGGCCGAGCTCTGCCACACGCCGAGCTGGGCCCACGTCCGGACGGCACAGAACGCGAGCACGACGCCGAACGCGATCGCCGCGGCGCGGCGTTGCGCGTCGCTGCGCGCGAGATCGCGCACGGTCCAGAGGAGCGCGATCTGCAGGCCGAGGATTGGCAGATAGGTGTAGCGGTCGGCCATCGCCTGCACGCCGACCTGCACGAAACCGAGCACCGGGACCAGCATGCCGAGGAACCACAGCCAGCCCACCACGAGCCACGGGCGTCGCCGCCGTTGCCAGAGCGCGCCGGCGCTCGCGACGAGGATCAGCGCCAGCGCGGCCGCAATCGCGCCGGTCGGCCACGACGCGGGGTAGGGGTACATGACCGACAAGCCGAACGGCCACAGGAACTTGCCGAGGTAGCGCGCCACCGACAGCGCGGCGTTGGCGAGACGGAGATCGAGCGGGATGGTCTCGAAGGTCGCACCGCCGGTGTCCTGGGCGAGGTAGGTCGCGAGCGCCGCGGCGCCGGCGAGGACGACGAACGGGATCTTCTCGGTGATCAGCGCCCCGAGCCGCAGCCGCGCTAGGCGCCGCAGCGGCCAGAAGTCGAGTAGCAGCAGCACGAACGGCAAGGTGACCAGCATCGCCTTGCAGAGCAGGCCGAGCACGAACGCCACCAGTGCCAGGACGTAACCTGCGGCGCGCGGCAGACGGTCCGACGGCCGCCGATCGGCCGCGTAGCCGGCCCAGGCCGACAGGGCGAGCAAGAAGAAGAATGCGCTAAGCACGTCCTTGCGCTCGGACACCCAGGCCACCGACTCGGCGCGCAGCGGATGCCAGGCGAACAAAGCTGCGCAGCCGGCGCTGGTCCAGAAGGATCCCGTCAAGCGCCGCAGTGCCAGGAACGCGAGCACCGCGTTCAGTGCGTGCCACAGCACGTTCACGGCGTGGTGTCCGGCCGGCTCGAGGCCGAACAGGCGATGATCGACCATGTGCGACAGCCAGGTCAGCGGGTGCCAGTTCGCGGAGTGCACGTTGCCGAACGCCCACGTGACGGTCTCGCGGCTGATCCCGCGCTGGACGTAACCGTTCTCGACCACGTAGTCGGCGTCGTCGACGTTGACGAACTCGAACGAGGCCGCGCGGCCGAACAGCAGCAGGGTGCCGAGGAAGAGCACGGCGCATACGAGAGCTGCGTGGCGCGGCGAGCCGTACGCCGCGCCCGATGGTGCCGGATCGATCATGGCCGGTCAGGCGCGGCGGCGCCGCGGCGAGGCTTTGCTCTTGACGGCCGGGCCGGGCTCGTCACGCTCGGGATGCTGCGCCGACACGCCGCCACCAGCGACGCCAAGCGCGCGCGCGACCCCGTCGAGAGCTGCCGCGGACGGCGGTGCGCTCTGGTCCTCGAGCGCGGCCAGCTCCTCGTCGCTGATGCCGGCCCGACTGGCCAGCTCGTGGCGCGAGATCCGCTTGGCCGTGGCCCACCGGAGCAGCAACTTGAGGGTGAGGTCGGGCTCGATCGGGACCCACTCGAACCAGTCCCGCGACACCACCGCCGCCGACGGCTTGGGTGGGATCGTACCGCCGGCGAGACAGGACTCGAGCCAGCGATGCAGTGCCGCCGACGCGGCTGCGACGATGTCGTGCTCGGGCGCGACCGCGGCCTCGCAACCGGGACAGTCGGGGAACTCGGCGACGATGCGATCGCCGTCGAAGTCGATCAGGGCTGGATATCTCAAGTGCGCATCCTGGCGTTCGGACTGACTTCGCCAAGAGTGCCGCGCGTTCGTCAAGGGCGCTCTGGCCAGACCCGTCGTCAGAGCAGCCAGCGCAGCCTCTGCAGCCCGTCGTCGGACAGCGAGCCGCGCTGGCTCGTCCAGAGCCGGCCGCTGCCGCCGCAGTTGGTGCAGGCGCCGGTGCAGCACCGATCAGCCGCGACCCGCGACAGGGCGCAGCCCGGACACGGGGCGGCGTCGTAGCCGCTCTCGTGCGCGAACGCGATGAGGTCGCGCAGGAGCGGCTGCGTCATCGTGCCCTCGGTCCGTCAACCAGCGTTGACGGTGGCTGCACGAGTCGCGCCGCCCGGCGACGTCGATCGGCGGGCCGCCGGCGCGTCTGCAGGGGAGAGCGCCAGGAAAAGGGAGCGTTCCCGGGCAGGGGCTCTGCCGAACGCCGGGACATCTGGGTGGCAGTGGTCATCTCGGGAAGGAGCAATGCAAGGTTCATTCAACGCGACGATCGAGCGTGGTTGCTGGATGGCTAGACGAGAATCCTGGCGGTTGTGTTGCGTCACCTCCGAAGCGACCTGTCGAAGCTGGGACTGACGAGCGCGCGACGATGACGATGGTACGCTCCAGATCAGGCAGCGGCTGGGCCACAGCCGCTCGGGTTGTGGAGCGGTCGCCATGGCATAGGTGGAGATCACCTCGTGGCCACGCGCTTCGACCAGCTTCACGAGTTCGTAGCCGGTTGCGACGGTAGAGCACCGCGACGCTCTTGCCGGCGCGCAGCACGGCGTCGGCCACCAGGGCGCCGCTCACACCGGCGCCCCCGTCGTCGACATCAACTGCAAGGTTTGCAGCCAGCGGTGTGCTGGGCACGCGCATGTCCCCGCGCCGGAGCCGCGGCCGGCGCGGGCTCCGGCTCCTCCGGCGCGTGGCCCCAGCCGTTGCGCAGCGGCCCCGGATCGTGTGCAGCGTCGTCCCCGAACGAGCTCTCGTACTCCTGCATGACGGCGTCGAACGGACCGTCGCGATGCACGCGCCCCCGTTCGATCCAGATGGCGCGCTCGCAATAGGCACGCAGGAACCCTGCGTCGTGCGAGGTCATGACGATCGTTCGACCGGACTCGGCGAGGCGGCGGAAGAAGGCGGCGGCGGTGCGCGCGAAGCCGCGGTCGACGTTGCCCAGCACCTCGTCGAAGATCAGGAAGCGGCCGCTGGTCTCGGCGAACACGCTGAGCGCCAGACGCTGGATCTGGCCGACCGAGAGATCCTTGAGCGGCGCGTGCATCAGGTGCTCGATACCGGCGCGCGCGATGATCTCGTCCTGGCGCGGTCCAAGCGTGCGCCGGGTCATGCCGTGCACGGCGCCGAAGAGGTAGACGTTGTCGGCCACCGAGAGCTCGTTCGAGAAGCCGACGGTGGTGCTGAACAGTGGCCGCGGCGCGCTCGGCACCTCGAGAACGCCGACGGTCGGCGCGAGGATCCCCGACAGCAGGCGGAGCAGCGTCGTCTTGCCGCAGCCGTTGCGTCCGATGAGCGCGAGGCGCGTCCCGGTCTGCAGCTCGAAGCTCACGTCCTCGAGCACCCACAGCTCGCGCCGCAGCGGCTCGCCGCGCACGATCGAGCGAACCGCGCGCAGGGCCGTGCGCTGCGTGCGCGGCACCATGAAGCGCTTGCCGACGTGCTCGAGGCGGACGCAGGTCGTGCTCACGTCCGCTCCAGCGCCGCGCTCTCGGCGGTGAGGAACGCGGCGTAGCCAGCGATCAGGAAGGTCACGCCGATCACGACCGCGTGCGCGTACACGCCGGGATGGACCGGTGGTCCGATGAACAGGCCGCGCAGTGCGACCAGGAACGGCGTCAGCGGGTTCAGCCAGTAGATGACGAAGCGCGCCGGCGCGGACAGGCTCTCGAGGTCGTAGAACACCGGGGTCACGAACATCAGCAGGTGCGACACCAGCGACCAGATGTGCTCGATGTCGCGCGCGAAGCTGTGCACGACCGCGCCCAGCAGGCCGACTCCGGTGACGAGCCCGATGAAGGCCAGCAGGAGCGGCAGCGCGGCCACCATGGCCGACCACGAGAACGTGCCGTAGTGCACCGCCAGGAGCGCGCACAGCACGAGCTCGATCGACAGCTTGTAGGTGTGGAAGGCGACCTGCGAGAGGATCACGGTCTCGCGCGGCACCGTCGTGTTGAGCAGCAGCGCACGGTGGATGAACAGCACCGCGAGCAGGTGGCGGGTCGCGGTCGCGAAGTAGCTGACGAACGAGATCCCTAGCAGGAGGTAGAGCGGATAGGCCTTCAGCTCCTCGCCGAAGCGATCGCGGAAGACGAGGTAGAGCGCGGTCAGCATCGCGAAGGGCGCGAGCAGGCTCCACAGTGCGCCGGCGATCGAGTTGTGGTCGGCGACCTTGAACGCGGTGCGGACGAGCTCGACGAAGAGCGCGCGGTTGCTGGCGCCGAAGAACGCCCGGCCGCGCGTCGCGGCGCGGCGCAGCAGCCACGCCGCTTCCTCCGCCGGCGTGGCGAGGCGAGTGGACGGCATCTCTCGCTCAGCCCCGCGCCGGCGAGGGCTCGCGGGGCTCCGCGAAGGGGCTGATGTCACGCGGGGTTGGCGGCATGCAGACGCAGTGTCGCGTCCGGAGATCGCGATGTAAAGCCGCTCGCGTTGCCGCTCGGCGGCGCGCTTCGTAGACTCGCCTGGCTTGACGATCGCTCGCAACGCAGAAGCGCCACCGCTGCCGGCGGGTCTGAACCCGCCGGGGTCGGCGTGGTCGCCGCTCCGGCACGCGATGTTCCGCGCGCTGTGGATCGCGTCGCTGGCATCGAACGTCGGCACGTGGATGCAGGGCGTCGCGGCGGTCTGGCTCATGACGTCGCTGTCGGACTCGCCGATCATGGTGGCGCTGGTGCAGACGGCAGCGAGCCTGCCGCTGGTCCTCCTGGCGCTGCCGGCCGGTGCGCTCGCCGACATGGTGGACCGGCGCAAGCTCCTGCTCGCGAGCCAGACCTGGATGCTGCTCGCGTCGGCGGCGCTCGGCGTGCTCACCGTGCAGGGCCTCGAAGATCCCTGGCTGCTGCTCGGGCTGACCTTCGTGATGGGCATCGGGACGGCGCTGACGGCGCCGGCCTGGCTCGCGATCACGCTCGAGCTGGTGCCGCGCAGCGAGCTGCAGGCCGCGGTGGCGCTGAGCTCGGCGTCGCTCAACCTGGCGCGCGCGGTCGGCCCTGCGATCGGCGGCCTCATCGTCGCAGCCATGGGGGCCGGGCCGGCGTTCCTGCTCAACGCGGTGTCCTTCCTCGCCGTGCTCGGCGTGCTCTTCCTGTGGCAGCGCGAGCCGCCGGTGCGCACGCTGCCGCGCGAGCACGTCTTCGGTGCGATCCGGGCCGGGATGCGGTTCGTCCGCCACTCGCCGGCGCTCAAGCGCATCTTGCTGCGCGTCGGCCTGTTCGTGTTCTTCACGAGCTCGGTCTGGGCGCTGTTGCCCGTGCTGGCGCGCAATCGCATGGGCGCCGAGGCCGCGGGCTACGGCGTGCTGCTCGGCTGCATCGGCATCGGCGCGGTGATCGGCGCGTTCACGCTGCCGCGCCTGCGCGACGTGCTCGGTGTCGACCGCATCGTCGATCTGTCCGGCGGCGTGTTCGCGACGGTGCTCGTCCTGCTCGGGATCGTGCCGAGCTTCGCGCTCGCCTGCGCGCTGCTGGTCGCCTGCGGATTCGCCTGGATGGCGCCGCTGGCGAGCCTGAACGTCGAGACGCAGTCGGTGGCACCGGCCTGGGTGCGGGCGCGCGCGCTGGCTCTGCACCTGCTCGTGCTGCAGGGCGGGCTCGCGGGTGGCAGCGCGCTCTGGGGTTGGGTCGCCGACCGGCTCGGCAGTCCGGTGGCGCTGCAGATCGCCGGTACAGGGCTGGCGGTGGCCGTCGTCGTCAGCCTGCGCTTCCGCCTGCGTCCGACCGCGCACATCGATCTGAGCCCCGCCGTGCGCTGGCCGGCGAAGGAGATCATCGAGGCTGCGGACTACGACGACGGCCCGGTCCTGGTGTCGGTCGAGTACGCGATCGATCCGGCGCGCGAGGAGGAGTTCCTGCGCACCATGGAGATCGTGCGCCGCATGCGGCGCCGCAGCGGTGCGTGGCGCTGGGGCGTCTTTCGCGACACCGCGCGGCCGGAGATCTACCTCGAATCCTTCCTCGTCGAGTCGTGGCTCGACCACCTGCGCCAGCACGAGCGCATGACGGTCACCGACCGCGACCTGAGCTACCGCGCGCGCGCCTTCCACGTTGGCACGGAGCCGCCCATCGTGCGCCACCTGATCGCGCGATTGCCGATAGGCTGAAGAGTCCGGTCAGCGGAACGCGGGGATGACCTGCTCCGCGAACAGGTCGAGGCGCTCCGCGTCGTCGTCGATCAGCAGCGGCCCGAACCAGCTACGCTCGATCTCCTTCGGATCGCGCCCGACGCGTAGCGCGCGGCGAGCTTGAGCAGCACCTTCTCGCCGCCGCCGTGTAGTGCTGGCCGGCGAAGCTGGCGCGCTCCTCGCGCCACATGCGCGAGACGTTGCTTGACGGGTGGAAACGGGTAGCCGTACGCCTGGTACTCCTGCTCGAACCAGCCGGCGCAGAAGCGGATGCGCCGATCGCTGGTCATTGCGTGGTCCTAGTCCAGCGCCGGGAGCGCGGCAACGCGCGCTCGGACAGGCGCTCGATGGCGCCCGGAGCGATCAGCTACCTGCGATCGCGCTACGCATCGGACAGAGGCAGAGAGGCTCCTGCACCCCACACACCACGTTTCCGCGTCCCCTTACAGAGACCTCTCCGCCGCCCGTCTCGATCGCACCCGAGCTCCCCCGCAACCACAACCCAACGCCAACCCCCGCACATCCGCCCACATCATCTTCCCTGGGAGCCGAGCTGCTTCAGAGCAATCGAGGTGCCAACGAAAGCCCCCTGGCGGCGAAGGGATGCGGGCCGGAACCTGCCTCATCCTCGTCGCTGATGACAAGATTTTGGCGCTCGACGGTGGTATGGCCGCATCATGGCGGGCTCGCGGCGCGACTCGGGTCGGCAACGATTTCCCCTCGACCGCTTCCGCGCCCTGGTTTCCGAGGCGCTGGACTCGTTGCCCAGGGGCATCCTGCCCTACCTCGAGAACGTGGCCGTGGTGGTCGAGGACGAGCCCAACGACGAGGTCCTGCTCGATCTGGGCCTCGATCCGGAGATCGACACCCTGTACGGCCTCTACAGCGGGGTGCCGGTCGGGCTGCGCGGCGCGAGTCATAGTGCCTTGCCCGACCACATAGCCATCTATTATCTCCCGCTGACCGACGAGTACGCGGACGAGTACCACCTGCGGCGCGAGATCCGCCGCACCGTCGTGCACGAGATCGGGCACCACTTCGGCTTCTCCGACCAACGTCTGCGGGAGATGGGATACTGAGCTTTTCATTCGAGACCAGGGAGCGCGACCTCGCCGAGATGGCGCGCACCGAGGTCGAGGTGCTCGTGATCGGCGGTGGCATCACCGGCGCCGGCATCGCGCGCGATGGAGCGATGCGCGGACTGCGCACCGCACTCGTCGAGCGCGCTGATCTCGCCTCGGGCACCTCGAGCCGCTCGTCCAAGCTGATCCACGGCGGCCTGCGCTACCTCGAGCAGGGTGAGGTCGGGCTCGTCCTCGAGGCCGCGGCCGAGCGGCGGACGCTGCGCAAGATCGCGCCGCACCTCGCGATCGCCGAGCGCATGGCGCTGCCGGTGCACGGCCGGACGAGCGCCGGCGTGATGAAGCTGCGCGCCGGGCTGTGGGCGTACGAGAAGATGGCGCGCATCGCGGCAGAGGAGCGACACGAGATCTGGCGCCGCGACGAGGCCCTCGACCACGTGCCGGGGCTCGACGCGCAGAACCTGCAGGGTGCCGCCGTCTACACCGAGTACGTCACCGACGACGCGCGCTTGACGCTCGAGACCGTCAAGTCGGCGAAGCGCGCCGGCGCCCTGATCGCGACCTACGCTCCGGCGATCGCGATCAGCGAGGCCGCACCGAGCACCAGCACGAGCGGCGATGGATCAGCAGCGAGCGCACCACGCCTCCGCGTCAAGCTGAACGACGAGCTCGCGGGACGCAGCTACGAGGTGACGGCACGGGTCGTCGTGAACGCCGCCGGACCGTGGGTCGACGCGGTGCGCAGGCTTGGCGGCGACGTCGCGCCGCGCATGCACCTGACCAAGGGTATCCATCTGGTGGTGGCGCGCGAGCGCCTGCGGGTCGACGACATCGTCGTCATGCGCGCGGCCGACCGGCGCATGGTCTTCGTCGTGCCGTTCGGCGACATCGTCTGGATCGGCACCACCGACACCGACTTCTCGCGCGCGGTCGAGCGTCCGGAGATCACCCGCGCCGACGTCGACTACCTTCTCGAAGCGACCAACCGCACCTGGCCGGGAGCGCGCATCGTCGACGAGGACGTGCGCGGCGCGTGGGCCGGCGTGCGGCCGCTGCTGCATCAGGAGGGCAAGAAGCCGTCCGAGATCTCGCGCCGCGACGAGATCCTGGTCGAGCCGAATGGCTTGCTGTCGATCGCCGGCGGCAAGCTGACGACCTATCGTCGCATGGCGGAGCGCGTGATCGACGCGGTCGTGGAGCGGCTCGGGACCAGCGCGGCGCGGCCGTGCCGCACCGCCGAGGTGCCGCTGGTCGAAGGCGAGACGCCGGTGCCGATCGCGCGCACGGCGCTCGCCGACGCCGACATCGCCTACGCGGTCGACGAGGAGTGCGCGCTTTCGATCTGCGACGTCCTGGAGCGGCGCGCGCGCAGCAACCTGTTCGCCGCCGGCAACGGCCTCGGCGACGTCGAGCGAACGGGCGCAATCCTGGCCGGCCGCCTCGGCTGGGACGAGCGTCGCCTGGCGACCGAGATCGAGCACTACCGCGCGCGCGTCGCCGACGACGTCGCCTGGCGCGGTGCGACCCGGGGGAAACGTTGAACATCACGTTGAACATGACGAGCATCGTCGATGCGCTGAAGAAGGCGCTGCCCGCGGGCAGGGTGGTCACCGAGGCAGACGACATGCGCGCGCACGCGCACGACTACTGGGCCCTGGAAGCGATTCGCGATCGCGGCCCGGAGCGCGCGCCGTCACCGCCCTGCGTGGTCTATCCGGAATCGACCGCCGAGGTCGTGACCGTGCTGAAGCTTGCGCACGACACCAGGACGCCGCTGGTGCCGTATGGTCTCGGCTCCGGCGTGTGCGGCGCGGTGCGTCCCGGCGCCGAGGCGATCGTGCTCGACACGCGCCGCATGGCGGCGCTGCTGCGGGTCGACGGCGAGTCGCTCACCGCGACGGTGCAAGCGGGGCTGAACGGCGCCGAGTGCGAGCGTCTGCTGTCCGAGCGCGGCTTCACGCTCGGCCACTTCCCGCAGTCGATCGCGCTGTCGACCGTCGGCGGCTGGGTCTCGACGCGCGCCTCGGGGCAGCTCTCGACGCGCTACGGCAACATCGAGGACATGGTCCTGGCGCTCGAGGCGGTCCTCCCCGGCGGCAAGATCGTGCGGACGTTTCCGGCGCCGCGCGCGGCGACCGGTCCAGACCTGCGCCAGCTCTTCCTCGGTGCCGAGGGCACGCTCGGTGTGGTGACCGAGATCACGCTCAAGCTCGCACCGAAGCCGGACTGGACGCAGGGCTTCGCCGCGACCCTGAAGAGCTGGGACGACGGCATCGCGATCAGCCGTGAACTGCTGCAGGCGGGCTGGCGTCCGGCGGTGCTGCGGCTCTACGACGAGATCGAGGCGCAGCGGAACTTCGGCACCTGGGTGCAGCAGCCCGTACCGCTCCTGATCGTGACCGGCGAGGGCACCCGGACGATGACCGCGGCGCTCGAGATCGAGCTCGAGGCGGCGCGGACGGCGTGTCGCGCCCGCGGCGGCGAGATCATCGGCGACGAGCCGGTGCAGCACTGGCTCGGCCGGCGCAACCATGTGCCGTCGTGGGACCAGCTCCTCGCCGGCGGGCTGGTGGTCGACACCATCGAGGTTGCCGCGACCTGGGATCGCGTGAAGGTCCTGCACGGGTCGGTGACCGAGGCCATCCGGGCGGTCCCGGGGATCATCCAGGCGAGCGGGCACACCTCGCACGGCTACACCACCGGGGTGAACATCTACTTCACCTTCGTCGGCTCGGCGACGGCGGCCGAGGAGCAGGAGCGCATCTACCGTCAAGCATGGGCGGCAGCGATGGAGGCCAGCATCGCCGCGGGGGCCACCATCGCGCACCACCATGGCATCGGCCGGATCCGCCGCGACTACCTGCACCGCGAGATCGGTGACGTGGGGGTTGCCGTGCTGCGCGCCGTGAAGGCGGCGCTCGACCCGCACGGCATCATGAATCCCGGGGTGTTGCTGTAACGCATTCGTCACGCGCCCGGGGTCCACTCGCGGGCTTCGTGGTGCTACCATCGTCGCTGCGGGTGTGGTGAGGCTGGTGGGAGCATGGCGACGTACGCGATCGGTGACATCCAGGGCTGCTTCGGAATCTTCCGGCGGCTCCTCGACCGTATCGAGTTCGACCCGAGCCGCGACCGCGTCCTGCTGGTCGGCGACCTGGTGAATCGCGGGCCGCAGTCGGCCGAGGTGCTGCGCTGGGCGATGCGCAACGACCGCTCGGTGCGCGCGGTGCTCGGCAACCACGACCTCCACCTGATCGCACGCGCCCTCGGCGCGGTCGGGAAGAAGAAGCGCGATACCCTCGACGGCGTGCTCGAGGCCCGCGATTGTGGCGAGCTCGTCGACTGGCTGCGCACCCGGCCGCTGGTCTACCGCGAGAACGGCCACATGGTGGTTCATGCGGGCATCCTGCCGAGCTGGACCGCCGACGACGCGGAGCGCCTCGCCGGCGAGGCCGAGGAGGTGCTGCAGAGCAGCGATGCGGGCCGCCTGCTCGAGACGCTCGGCGCCCCGCCGCAGCGCTGGAGCGAGAAGCTGCGCGGCATGGAGCGTGTGCGGCTGATCCTGCAGGTGCTGACGCGCCTCCGGACCTGCACCAACGAGGGCGTGCCGTGCCTCGAGTTCAGCGGACCGCCCGCGGAGGCGCCGGCGGGTTGCAGCCCCTGGTTCCAGGCCCCCGGGCGCAAGGAGAAGGACGTCACCGTGGTGTTCGGGCACTGGGCCGCGCTCGGCCTGCACCTCGCGCCGCGCGCCATCGGCCTCGACACCGGCGCCGTCTGGGGCAACAAGCTCACCGCGATCCGCTTGAAGGACCGCACCGTGTTCCAGGAAGCGGCGCGGTAAGGGGTACCACGCGGCGGCGTCAGGCCGGCGGGGGCTGACGCTCCTCGGCGCACTCGGCGCAGGTGGCGATGTCGAGCTCCGGGGCGCCCGGGACCAGCTTCGCCACAGCGTGCTCGAGCGCGTGCGCGACCTTGTTCCGGGTCGCGGTGAAGACGTTCTCGTCCTGACCCGCGGGGTCGGCGATGTCGCCGCCGAGGCCGGCGAAGTCGCGCAGCGTCAGCACCGGCTTGGCCAGCTCGCCCATCTGGGCACGCACCATCTCGACCTGCTCCTGGGTCATCGTGATGACCAGGTCGGCCTGCTCGAGCAGGTGGCGGTGGCCACGCTTCAGGTCGCGCGCGACCGCTTCGGGCTCGAGGTGGATATCGACGTCACGCAGGACGAGGCGGGTGTCGAGCGACACCAGGCTGCCGTCGCGCGCGTAGGGCGCGATGCCGCCCGAGGTGACCAGCACCGCGTCCGGCGGCACGGCGTGGTCGGACAGCAGGCGGACGAGCAGGTGCTCCGCCATCACGCTGCGTGAGGTGTTGGCGTGGCAGACGAACAGAACGTGCTGGTAGGGATACATGGCAGAAGGGCGGGGCAGGACGTCGCCATCCTGCCCCGCTGATCGTGGACGGAGCTTACAGCCCTTCGCCCATCATCTCGGCCATGTTTTCCTTCTTGGTGATGCCCTTGGCGAGCTCGGCCTTGAGCAGCGGACCGAGCTTCTCGGGCTCCCAGGTCGCCTGCTGGCGGACCTTGCCCGCCGTGTGCCAGCCCTTGAGCAGGAACACCGTGCCGCCGCCGACGCGGAACACCTCGCCGTGCACGTCCGCTGCGTCGTCGCTGGCGAGCCACGTGACCAGCGGGGCGACGTTCTGCGGACCCCACACGTCGAACTGGCCTTCCTTGACGTCACCGCCCATGAGACCGGCGGTGGACGGGGTCGCGTCGGTGGTGAGGCGCGTGCGTGCCAGAGGAGCGATCGCGTTCGCGGTCACGCCGTAGCGGCGCATCTCGGCGTCGACGATGATCGCCATCGCAGCGACCGCTGCCTTGCAGGCGCCGTAGTTGCTCTGGCCGACGTTGCCCAGCAGACCCGCGTCGGACGCCGTGTTGATGACGCGGCCGTTGAGCAGGTTGCCCTTCTTGTGCTCCTCGCGCCAGTACGCCGACAGGTGGTGCGACATGTTGAAGGTGCCCTTCAAGTGCACCGCGACCACCGCGTCCCAGGACTCCTCGTCCATGTTGAAGATCATCCGGTCGCGCAGGATGCCGGCGTTGTTGACCAGGATGTTGGCCTTGCCGAAGGTGTCGAGCGCGCACTGGAGGATACGCTTGGCCCCCTTGAAGTCGGTGACGCTCTCTCCGTTCGCGACCGCGTCGCCGCCCATCTTCTTGATCTCGGACACCACGTCCTGGGCCGGCGAGCCGGTCGGCGCGCCGCTGCCGTCGAAGTGCGCGCCGAGGTCGTTCACGACGATCTTCGCGCCGTGCTTCGCCATGAGGAGCGCTTCCTCGCGACCGATCCCCCGCCCCGCCCCCGTGATGATTGCGACTTTCCCTTCGAGCAACATGTGACGCAGACCTCCCTTGGAATGATTCTTCCGCTTACCGGCTTGCCGGGGATTACCGCGGGAGCCGGTCCGGCCCGGGGAGGGACGGCGGCGTACCCGCAACCCGGTAGGATTGCCGCACGGGACGGTCCGATGTCAACCGAGGGGCAACGGCGGGTCCTACTTGGGACATCGGCTCGGATAGGCCGGACAACGGCAGGGGGTGCGCTTCAAGGGGCGGGGCTTCGACCCAGCAGGGCCGCGTTTCTACCGTCGTCTGAGTTCCATCTCCACCTCCGCATAAATCGTCCGTCGTGGTCCGAGCGCCACGAAGTGGACACGCCGCTTCGCGGCGTCGACGGAGTAGACGATGCGGAAGCCCCCGACGCGGTAGCTGAAGAGCCCGCCGAGCTCCTCTTGAAGGGCTTTGCCGAGGGTGGGTTCGGAGGCGATGGCCTGCAGCGACTCCCGCACGCTGCGTTTTCGAGCTGGCGGGAGGTGACGGATCAGCGTTCGCGTCTCCGCGTCCATGTCGAGCTGGAACGGCACGTCACGTTTCGCCGAACACCTCTTCGAACGTGTAGCGCCGCCCGCCGCGGCGAAGCCGCTGGACGCCTCGTTTGATCTCGCGAAGCAGCTCGGCGTCCGCCTTGATCGCGCGCGTCTCCTTCCAGGACTCGTAGAGCTCGGCAGGGATGAGCGCCGCTGCCGGGCGGCCATTCTTCGTGATCACGAACTCGTCTTCGCGCTCGATGACTCTCTCGACGATTTGGTTGAGCTTCATCTTCGCTTCGGACAGGGGAAGCGTCTTCTCCATCGTGGACTCCTTTTAAGGTAGACCCATATAGGAGTCTGACTATTCAGGCGAGCATCACGAGCGGTAGCTGTGCTCGCGCTACGCCGGGCTCGCGCCGGCCGGCTTTGCCTGGGCGTGGAACCAGCGCACGGTGGCGATCTCGTCCTCCATGACGTTCTCGAGCAGCGCGCGGCTCTCGAGGTCGTCCTCGATCTGGGCGATCACGGCGCGGATCGGCGCGATGGCGCGCTCGACATCGGGCAGGCGGCGGACGAAGTCGGCGATCTTGTCGGCGTCCGAGATCTCGCGCGAGGCGAGACGCGCGCGCGCGGCGGCCTGGAACTTCTCCGGTAGTGCTGCCCGGCACTGCCCGCCGAGCGCCGCGATGCGTGCGGCGAGCAGCCTGCCGTGCATGGCCTCGCGCTCGCGCACCACCTGGATCCCGCCGCGGACGCACGGGTCGGCGGCGACCGAGTACCAGAGCGCGAACACCTCGCCGCCGAAGGTCTCGCCGGCGCGGAACTCGTCGAGGAAGTGCAGCAGCATGTCGCGCTCGGTCGAGAACGTCCGCTCGCGGACGCAGTAGGTCTTGGCGGCCACAGCGGGCGTACTGTTGCGCGACGGGCCGTCGTGCTGGATCTCGTGCAGCTGCTCCTCGAAGACCTCGTCGGAGATCAAGCCGCGGCGGTAGGCCTTCAGCAGCTGGCGAAGCTCGAATCCACTCGTGACCTCGGGCATCGGTGACCTCGACATCGTCTGCTGCGCGCCGCCTGCGACCATCTCGAGCAGGCTGCTCACAACGCGGAGCGCGCAATCCATCTGGCTCTATTCTCGGCCCAAGTCGAGACCGGGCTTAACGCAGCGTTAATCGTGCGTTAATCGCTCCTATGATCTCTCCGGCCCCCCGACGACCAGCACCGGGCAGCTTACCCCCCTCATGACCGCCGTGGCGACACTGCCGAGGACGGTTCGAGCAACGCCGCCCGACCCCCGGCTGCCCACCACGATGAGCTCGGCGTCCAAACGCGTGGCCGCGGCGAAGACTTCGTAGCGGGGCTCGCCGCATGCAATCAATATCTCCGCGGAGCCA
>Ga0163151_10002043_pt1 | contig 32466 bp, 26 predicted proteins | sample OliLakLV19MP5IB2_FD_145596 | JGI IMG/M metagenome (GOLD analysis project Ga0163151, IMG submission 145596) | Freshwater microbial mat bacterial communities from Lake Vanda, McMurdo Dry Valleys, Antarctica - Oligotrophic Lake LV.19.MP5.IB-2 | ecosystem: Environmental > Aquatic > Freshwater >... | reverse complement strand
CCTCTTATACTCACCGCCCGTCCCCCGCCGTTTGGGCCGAAGTCGGGTCACGTCCTGACGCCCCCGAGCCAGCCTGGCGAGGCTCTCTCCCCGCGACCGCCCTCCTGCGACTTCGGCCAGCGCGCCCCTCCCGCAACGCCCCATGCCCTTCACTCTCCAACCCGACCACGGTTACGACGTCGACATCGACTCGACCGAGTACCTGAAGACCCACGCCGGTGCCCCCGATCGCTGGGTGCTCAACTTCGGCCCGCAGCACCCGGCGACGCACACCACCCTGCGCATCGTGCTCGAGCTCGACGGCGAGCGCGTCGCCCGGGCCACGCCGCACATCGGCTATCTCCACAGCGGCTTCGAGAAGCTCGGCGAGCATCACGACTACAACCAGTACGTCTGCACCATCAGCCGCATGGACTATGTGGCCCCGATTGTCAACGACATCGCGTGGCACCATGCGGTCGAGAAGCTCTTCGGCGTCGAACTCACGCCGCGCTGCAAGGCGATCCGCACCATCCTCTGCGAGCTGGGCCGCATCCAGAGCCATCTTCTCTGCGTCGCGGCGGCGGCGCTCGATCTGGGGGGCTTGACCGGCTTCCTCTACGGCTTCAACGAGCGCGAATTCATCTACGACATCATGGAGTACATCAGCGGCCAGCGCTTCCATCCCGACTGGACCCGGGTCGGCGGCGCATGGCGCGATTTCGCCGACGAAGCGGTCTTCAGGCGGATGGTGCACGAGTTCACCGATGTGCGCATGCCGAGGGTGATCAAGGAACTCGAGATCCTGCTCAATCGCAATCGGATCTTCGTCGACCGCCTTCAGGGCGTCGGCACGATCTCGAAGGAGGACGCAATCGCCTGGAGTCTGGCCGGCCCGGTGGCCCGTGCCAGCGGCGTGCGTCGCGACATCCGCAAGGACGATCCCTACCTCTGCTACGCCGACAACTGGGACGGCGCCGGGGCTTCGGCGGTCAAGTTCAACGTGATCATCTCGAGCGACGGCGACTCCTACTGCCGCTATCTGGTCCGGCTCGAGGAGATCAAGCAGTCGCTTTCGATCATCGCCCAGTTGATCGATTCGATCCCCGGCGGCTCGATCGACAGCACCGCTGACGCCAAGCTGCGTCTGCCGCCGAAGGGCGACGTGTACGGCTCGATCGAGGCGACGATCCAGCAGTTCGAGATCTTCATGCACAACCGCGGCTGGGACACGCCAATTGGCGAGGGCTACAGCTCAATCGAAGGCCCCAACGGCGAGCTCGGCTACTACATCGTCGCCGACGGTGGACGGTGCCCTTGGCGGGTCAAGGTGCGTCCGCCGTGCTTCATCCACTTCAGCGTCTTCGCCAAGTTGATCGAAGGCCACCAGCTCGGCGACATGGTCGCCGTGCTTGGTTCACTCAATGTCATCGCAGCGGAGCTTGATCGATGAGCTGGAAAGCCAAGCCCTCCGCGACCGCGAAGATCGCGCGTCGCCCCGAGCCCTATCTCTCTCCGGCGATGCGCGAACGCTTCACCAGGGAGTTCCTGCCTCGCTACGCCACCAAGCAGGGGGCGCTGCTGCCGATCCTCCACGAGATCCAGCACGCCCACGGCTTCATCGCCCACCAGGCGATGGAAGAGGTCGCGGCCTACCTCGAGATCGAACCGGCGGATGTCCTCGACACGCTGACCTTCTACGAGGACTTCATCACCACGCCGCGCGGCGAGTGCACCATCGGCGTGTGCCAGTCGATTGCCTGCGAAGTCTGCGGACATCAGAAGCTTCTCGACCGCATCCGCGAGACCCTCGGCATCGAGCCGGGCGAGACCACTGAAGACGGCAAGATCACGTTGATCACCATGGAGTGCCTCGGCTCCTGCGACACCGCGCCGGTTGCCCTGGTCAACGAGGACCTTCACGAGAACCTCACGATCGAGGCGATCGACGCGCTGCTTGCCCATCCGCCGCATCGCGACACGGGAAAGCACTGAGTATGAGCGGGACCCCCCCCAAGGGCCTGATGCGTTCCCTCGGCGAGTTCGTCGGCCACATCGTCAAGGCCGTCCGCACCGATCCGGCCAAGCCGGATACGTCCGATCAGTCCGATCAGTCCGATCAGTCCGATCAGTCCGATCAGCCCGATCAGTCCGATCAGTCCGATCAGTCCGATCAGCCCGATCAGCCCGATCAGGCTGATCAGCCGACCCGCGTCGAAGTCAATCGAACGACCGAAGTGGTGGAACAGAACGACGTGATCCTCCGCCGCACGACCATCGACGAAGTCGAAGTGAAGCGGCGCCCGGGGACGTGAACAATTCGCAGACGATGTCCACCTCGACTCCGTAATCATCGCGAGCGAAGGCGACCTTCGCCGCCGCGCCTCCGACGATGCCCAGTTGCCGGTTTGCGCACGACCAAAGTCCGATCCTGGCTTCTCGCAGATCCCCGCCGTCGAGCTTCGGGGCCGCGTCCGATGCCGGGCGAGACTCACCCGACGTCGTCCGTCGAGCTCGGTTGAGTGTGAGCCAGAGCAGTCGCATTCTCGATGACGATCCTGGCCATGGCGACGTCCGGAGCAAAGGCGTGCCCGTTCTCTCGCTGATTCGAATCCAAGGCTCGGTCGAGGCGGGCAGGATGCCCGCGCACCGTTCGGATCGTGCGGATCGTGCGGATCGTGCAGATCGCCCTGCGCGCCGCCCCCCCCTTCGCCCCCTGACCACCGCTCGAATCACTGCTACCGTGCCGCCTCCGCACCCCGCTCCCCATTCCTGATTCCCAGTTCCTGATCCCTCCTCCCTCACACTTCTCACACCTCCCCCCGCGCCCCCCATGCCCGTCACCGAACCCGTCCTCACCAAGCGCATCCCCACGTTTCCGTGGGCCGACCCGAAGAGTCGTCGCACCGTCTCGTACGAGGAGTACGTGCGCACCGGCGGCTACAAGGCGCTGGAGAAGGCCCTCACCATGCCGCCGGCCCAGGTGGTCGAGCTGGTGAAGGAGAGCCAGCTTCGCGGGCGCGGCGGCGCCGGGTTTCCCTGTGGGCTCAAGTGGACCTTTCTTCCGCCGCCGGATGGAGGCACGCGCTATCTCGCAGTGAACTGCGATGAAGCCGAGCCGGGCACGTTCAAGGATCGGCTGCTCGTCGACTTCGATCCGCACCTCACGCTCGAAGGCATCGCAATCGCGTGTCATGCCTGCCAGCTCGACATCGCGTACTTCTTCATCCGCGGCGAGTATCCGCATCAGGCGAAGGTGATGCAGGCGGCCATCGACGAGGCCTATGCCAACGGCATCTTCGGTCCCAAGGGACTGCTGCGCGGTGCATCCTCGTTCGCGGTGAACGTCTACCTGCACCGCGGTGCGGGGGCATACATCTGCGGTGAAGAGACGGGGCTCCTCGAAGCCATCGAAGGCAAGCGCGGATGGCCGCGGATCAAGCCGCCGTTTCCTGCCGTCAAGGGCCTCTTCGGACGCCCGACGATTGTCAACAACGTCGAGACCCTCGCGGCCCTCTGCCCAATCGTCGAGCGCGGCGCCGCGTGGTGGAGCTCGATGGGCTGCCAGAGCCGCGTCGGCGGCGCCCCGAGCTTCGGCCCGAAACTGATGGGGGTCTCCGGGCACGTCACTCGTCCCGGCGTGTACGAAGTCGATCTGGGCATTCCGCTCTCGACCCTGGTGAACGATTTCTGCCTGGGCATGCGCGGCGGGAAGAAGTTCAAGGGGGCGATCGCCGGTGGCGTCAGCATGGGAATCCTCGGCCCGGATCAGTTCGATGCCCCAATGGATTTCGACATCGGCCGCACCCACGACGTGATGGGTCTGGGCACCGCCTGTCCGACCATCTTCGACGACGAAACCGACATGGTCGCGGTGTGCCGCAACATCGCTCGCTTCTTCAAGAACGAGAGCTGTGGACAGTGCACGCCGTGCCGCGAGGGATCGGGCTGGCTGTACAAGCTGCTCTGTCGCGTCGAGCGCGGCGAGGCCACCAGCAAGGATCTCGACATGGCCCTCGAGATCGCCGGCAGCATGGGCACGATGCCCGGCACCACGATCTGCGGGCTCGCCGACGGCAACAACTGGGCGGTGCGCACGATCATCAACAAGTACCGCGGCGAATTCGAGAGTCGGCTCAAGCGACGCTTCGTGCCGGTGACCATCGGGGCGCTGAACGAGGCCTCGGCGACACTCGCGACACGCTGATGCGGGCCGCTGATGTGGGCCGCTGACGCGACACGCTGATGCGGGCCGCTGACGCGACACGCTGACGCGGGCCGCTGATGTGGGCCGCTGACGCGACACGCTGACGCGGGCCGGTGACGCGGTCAGGGCACCCGCCGGGAGTGGCCGCGATCGAGCTCGCCACGGCTGCGAGAATCTCTTCGACATAATTCACGCAGTTCGCCAGAGCAGGCGGCTCACGCCACCATAATGCGGCCCGTCTCAGCCGACGGACTGCATCGCGTGATGCGCGTCGTCTGGGCAGATGATCTGTCTATCGACGCGACCGTGCGGCCTGCCGTGCGATCGACGAGTTGTCCGGGAGAACATTCGATCAAATGGCGGAACGCCGCGCACTCAGCGGCACGAGCTGTCTCTTCGCGCTTCGACTGATTCCGTGAGTTGGCGTACGTGCCGCACGGAGTCGGCCCGAAGGTCCGAATGACGTCCAACGCGTAGTTTCCAACGCCACCCTGGGTCTCCTCGGGCAGGCGGCTCCGCGTCGTCGATTGCAGGTTGACTTGAAACGGGGGTTGTCATGAATCGGAAGTTCTTCGGCAGTTGGGGCATGCGTTTCGGTGAGGCAGGCGACTCAGGTCGCCCCAAGGCACGATCGAGTGCAGGGTCGAGTGCACGATCGAGTGCACGATCGAGTGCAGGGGGGGATGAGGGCGACGTCGGGCGGCGTACGCCAGGGCGCCGACCCGGGTGGAAGCGGAGTGCCTGCGCCCTCGGCGGATTTCTCGCCGCCTGTGCCGCCCTTGGCCCGTTGATTGAGGGCCCGGCGTACGCCCACCGACTGTTCGCCGCCCGGGCCCATGCGCTCGATGCGGCGATGTTCAGTCATCTCAACGATCTCGAGCCATTGCCGCGGGCCGGTGACGACCCGCTCGGCACCACGGGCGATCCGGCACCCGCAGCGTCGAGTTGCACGCCGACGGCGCCGTCGCCGGAGGCTCTCAAGGTCTACGACCTGATGACCGGAATGGACCTGGAGTCGGAACTGCTTGAACTCATCGCCGAGGGCGAGCTGGAGGGCGTCGATCTCAACGCGCTGACGCCTCCGACTGCAACTGGCGAGCTGTGCGCCGATGCGACCAAGCTGCTCAAGACTCCCGCAGCGGTGACCATCGGGGCCACGACCGGTGTCCCCGCAGCCCAACTTGCGGCCTTCGATCCGAATCAGCCGCCGGTTGGCATCACCTCGATCGAGTACTTCGCCTGCAGCCCGCCCGCACCGCTTGATCTCGGCGGCGTGACCGCGGATGGCCTGTGCACGGCCGCCGCGGTCGTTGGCATCAACGGCACCAAGGGCACGGCCTACGCAATCGCCGCGTGGATGCAGATGATCGATTCGACCGGGGCTCCTTTCGAGCTGTTGATGCCGGTTGTCGACGTCACCGCGTGGCAGGCAATTGCCCAGGAAGAGTCGCCGCCCCTGCTCGGCGACTTCTCGCTCTTCGAGCCCGAGATCCCTGCGCAGAGCGTGTGGGAATCGCTCCGCGAAAATGCCCGCCTTCAGAACGGTCCTGCCGCTCCCCCGCCGGGAGGGCTGCCGCCGCCGGGCCCCGGTTGCCTCATCATGAAGTGGGAGTGCCCCAATGGCGGTTGGGCGTGGGCCTACGCCGACCCGGACTGCTGCATCGCCTCGGGCGGAGGTCCGGCATGCGTCTTTGGAGCAACGGGCCGGATCGACAACGCCAAGCAGATGAGGTGGAACGCCGAGCTTGCGATCAAACTCAAGATCGCGATGATTCTTGCGGGACTCCTGGTCGCGGTTGCCCTGTGCCTTGCGAAAGCGGTCACGAAGGCGTTCACCAAGAAGCTCAAGAACGCTCTGGACGGAGGCTACGTCGACACGGGCTTCATTCGCGAGATGCTGCAAGGCTACAACGCCGACCCAATGGCCTTCACCGCCCTGATGTTGGCCATCCTGATCGAGGTTGTCATGAGGGGCCTTGGGGGGCCGGTGGCCATGCTTATCACCGGCGCCTGCGTGGCGGCCGCGGTGACCAGCACGGGGGCCTTCCTCCTTCAGCAACTTCTCGAACTGGACAGGGTTCGCCTCCTCTACCAGCGCGACATCCAGTTGATCATGGCCGCGGAATGCAATGTCGTCGCCCCAGCGGCTCCGCTGCCGCCATTGCCCTTGGCCGGATGCGAAGTTCTGTCGCCGTGAGTTGGGCTCGCACACGTCACGCCGAGATCTCTTGGTCACCACATCGGATGAAGTAGGCTCAACCACTGGGACACTTTTGGCAGCCTGTGGCGGAGGGCCTCCGCCACAGGCTGCTCGCCGAATCGATCTCTAGGACGATCTCCGCTTTCACCATTTCTCATGTATCGGCGCACTCCCGCATGACGCCTTCCTCCCTTCGATCGTCGCCGAACGGGCATCCCAGTGCGCCGCCCGGTGCGCCAGAGGATCCACGCGACCGTGGGCCGTCCCTTGCGTCGATCTGCCTTTGCATCTCTGGGCTGATCCTCGGTGCGCAGCTTCTGGACCTCGTCGGGCAGTCCCTCGGATACGACACCAGCACCACCTCGTTCCTTCTCTTGCACATCGGTCCCTGGACGATGCTGCCACTCATTTCGCTGTTCGCACTTTGGAGGTTTGTCCGGCTGTGCAGGCGTGCTCGGCGTTGCACGGACGAATCCGGCGGCGAGACCGTCCAGTCAGCCGAGCCTGCCGATTCATCCCCTCCACCGCCCCCACCTCGTTCGCGAGGACTCGTGACTCTGGGGTTCGGAGTCACCGCGTTCGGCAGCCTCGCGGCCGCCCTCTACTCCGTCGTGCATCTCGTCGGATGGGCGCCCGAGCCAGACGTGTGGGGTCGCGCCGATCAGTCCATCGCGCCGACTCTGGCGACGATGCTCCTCACCGGAATTGCCTCCACGTTCGTCCTGCTCGGCTTCATCGTCGTCCACGGCGGCCGTGCCGGGGGGCTTCAACATCAGCTGGGGGTCGAGGCCGTTCGCTCGAGCGATCCGATCATCCTCGACGCGATGCTCGCCCACCGATTCCTGCGATCCGCGCGACTCACGCGTCGGCTCGCGATCGCCTGTCTGGGAGTGAGCTGGTGCACGATCCTCGTTTCATTGCGGCTGACGGCGCTCGACCAGGAGATTTCGGCTGGGTGGCGACTTCTGGAGTCGCCTTTCACCGTGGCGCGCATCGGCACGCTCATCGGAACGCCGGCCTTGCTGCTTCTTGCCGTCGCCCAAGGCGCGATGTGGACCCTCCTCTGGAACTGGCGACGTGCCCACGAGGGCCGACTCTGGCGCCTTCGCGATCTCGAGGCGGCCAATCGCCCCAGGTTCCTCTGAGCGCCTCCGTGATCTCCGCCGGTCTCGCGGAACTCGTGAGGCCAGATTCCGCATACAGTCGCCGTCCGCTCGAGTCCCGTGTGGGCGGGATCACCGGTCGGACGTTGAGTCGATTCCTTTCAAACCTGTGGGGGTTTCCCTGCAGCGAACGATGACGTCGTCCTGGCAACTGTTCAAGCAGAGCTGGGATGTCCTCCGTGCCGACACGCATCTCATTCTCTTCCCGATTCTGAGCACGATTTCGTGCATGCTGGTGCTGATCAGCTTCGCCATTCCCGCGGTGCTGGCGATTCCCTGGGCCGAGACCAACTGGTCGGAGGTGAACGGCGGCGAGATCCGGCTGACCCCGCTCTGGTATCTCGGTCTCTTTGCCTTCTACCTCGTCAACTTCTTCGTCATCACGTTCTTCAACTCGGCGCTCGTCGCCTGCGCCTCCAACCGCTTCCAGGGCAAGGACAGTTCGGCCCGCGCCGGTCTGGCAATCGCAGTCTCGCGACTGCCGCAGATTCTGGCGTGGAGCATCCTCTCAGCCACCGTCGGGGTGATCCTGAGGACGATCGCCGAGCGCACCGGGTTCATCGGATCGATCATCATCCGACTGGTCGGCATGGCGTGGAGCATCGCCACGTACTTCGTCGTCCCGATCCTCGTCATCGAGGGCACCGGACCGATCGACTCCGTGAAGCGGTCGATTCAGATCCTCCGGAAGAACTGGGGCGAATCGCTCACTCTCCACCTCGGCATGGGTCTGATCGGCTTTCTCATGGCTCTCGGGTGCTTCCTGCCGCTGGCGGCGGGTATCGGACTGAGCGTCGCCCTTCAATCGCCCATTCCCGGCATTGTCGGCGGAGCGGTTACAGTCCTCGCCCTGCTGGTGCTCTCGCTGGTCACTTCGACGCTCAAGGTCATCATTCAGACTGCGCTGTACCGATTCGCCGAGACCGGCGCGGCACCGGCGGGATTCGAGACCGCACTCCTCCAGTCCGCCATCCGCCCGAAGATGTAGTTCGCAGCGGATCCGAGGCGGCCCCTCCACTTCAGGCTCCACCTCCTACTCCGCCCCAACATGCCCACGCCACGCACCATCGCCCTCGCCCCAGGGGACGGTATCGGTCACGAAATCATGGACGCCGTGCTCGAGATCTTCCGCGCCGCGGGAGTGCTCGAGTCGATCGAATTCACGCCGGTCGAGATGGGTCGATCGGTCTTCGATCAGAACAACAGTCGCGGCATGACCGACGCGTGCATCCGCACCGTGGAAGAGTGCGGGCTCATCTTCAAAGGGCCGATGGAGACACCCAAGGGCGGCGGAGGCAAGTCGATCAACGTCACCGCCCGAAAGGTCTGGAACGCCTTCGCGAATCTGCGCCACTTCCGCTCGCTGCCGGGAGTGGAGACTCCCTACAGCCGCGCCAACATCGACGTCAATTTCTACATCGTCCGCGAGAATCTCGAGGACACTTACGGCGGCATCGAGCACCGTCTCAGCAACGACGTCATCCAGTGCAAGCGTCTCACGTCGGCGCCCGGTTCGGATCAGGTCAGCCGTTTCGCGTTCCAGACCGCCCGCCGCCTCGGCCTCTCCCGCGTCCATTGCGGGCACAAGGCCAACATCATGAAGATGACCGACGGGCTGTTCCTCGACCGATTTCGGGCAATCGCCAACGACTTCCCCGACGTCGAACATGGCGACGTCATCGTCGACGCCCTCTGCATGAACCTGGTGATGCGTCCGCAGGTCTACCAGATGGTGGTCCTGCCGAATCTCCAGGGAGACATCGTCAGCGATCTCGCCGCCGGCCTCGTCGGCGGGCTCGGCTTCGCTCCGAGCGCCAACATCGGCAAGCACATCTCGATCTTCGAGGCCGTGCACGGGACCGCACCCGACATCGCCGGACGAGGCATCGCCAATCCCACGGCGCTCCTCCTCTCGGGCCTGATGATGCTCCGTCACATCGGCATGCATCGCCATGCCGCCACCATCGAGAACGCTCTGCTTCGGGCCCTCGAGGACGGCGTTCGGACCGGCGACTTCGGCACTCCCGCAACCCCTGCGCTGGGCACTCAGGACTACGCCCGGGCCATCGCCGATCGACTCGGCAGCGCGCCCACCAAGGTCGCCACCGTCCCGGTTCCCGAGCAGGATCCGGCGCCGACCCCGCGCCCGCCGACGCCGACCCATCAGGAGGTGGTGCGAACCTTCAAGAACGTGGTGACCGTGATCGTCGGGTGCGACGTCTATCTCGATACATCGCTCTCGACCATTGCACTGGCCGAGGAAATGTCACGGCTCGCCGCCGACACGCCCTTCCGTCCGACTCTCATCTCCAACCGTGGCACCGTGGTCTGGCCGACCGGATCGGTGTATACCGAGTGCGTCGACTACTGGCGGGTGCGCTTTGAAGTGCGCGACGGGGTCGTCCCCGGCACCTTCGGCCAGGCCCGGACGATCGCCCTGCTCGACCGCATCGCCGAGAAGTTCACGGTCTGCAGCTACGAACTGCTGCGCCTGTTCGATGGGCTCAAGGGGTACTCGTTGGCGCAAGGGCAGTAGTTTGAGCGCTCCGTTCGGCCCTCCGGGCCGCGAATAGTTTGAGCGCTCCGTTCGGCCCTCCGGGCCGCGAATAGTTTGAGCGCTCCGTTCGGCCCTCCGGCCGCGAATAGTTTGAGCGCTCCGTAGCGGCCTCCGGCCGCACACTCGCTTTCGCGGGAGCCACGCGTTCGAGAGCGCTCCGTCGCGGCCTCCGGCCGCACACTCGCTTTCGCGGGGGCCACGCGTTCGAGAGCGCTCCGTCGCGGCCCTCCGGGCCGACACTCGCTTTCGCGGGGGCCACGCGTTCGAGAGCGCTCCGTAGCGGCCTCCGGCCGCACACTCGCTTTCGCGGGGGCCACGCGTTCGAGAGCGCTCCGCAACGCCGGGTGCCACGCAACGCCGTGAACGAATCACGCCCGCAGCGCCGCCGAGCCCGGTACCGCCGAGCCCGGTACCGCCGCACCCGGTACCGCCGAGCCCGGTACCGCCGCACCTGGGACCGCCGAGCCCCAGCTCGACGCACGGCGGCGCCAGTCGCCGTGAAGAACGGCGATTCGCCCACTTGAGCGAAGACCGAAGTGACACGGATCTCCATGGACGAGGTCCTTCGCGTCGTGCGCAGGAAGGATGGAACACGGAGGTCACGGAGGACACGGAGAAAGAGGCAAGGGTGCGAACGGCACCGGCCCCGTGATGCAGGCACCGTGATGCCGGCATCACAGCCAATCGTGTCCGTTCACCAACAACACTCGCTCGCTTCGTTCTCCGTGTCCTCCATGTCCTCCATGACTTCCGTGTCCTCCATGTCCTCCGTGTCCTCCATGTCCTCCGTGCTCCATACCTCCTGCACGCGAGGTGACGAAAGTCTGGCGAGCATGGTCGACGCGCACGGATTGCTGCGCGCACCAGCGTCTCGCCGAGCCCCAGCTCGGCGAGTTCCACGCTCGGGGCCGCTGGGGCCGTGATTCGTTCACGGCGTTGGGTGGCACCCGGCGAGGGGTCACGTGAAGTGTTTACGGCGCTGTCGCTGGCGCAGCGGCCGGTGGATCGAAGGTTCCCGGCGCGAATCGCGGGTTCAGTTCGATGCGGAGAAAGCGGACTTCAAGCTCGTCCATGGCCTCGCCGTCGAAGGTCGTTCGCCAGCTCGTCGGCAGGGTGAATCCGTTCTGGGTCAGGAACCCCTTGTACGTCCGAACCACGTCGCCCACGAATCGCGTGCCGTCTCGCCCGTGGAAGGAGACCTGCAGGAGCTGTCCCGTCTCCTTGTGCACTCCCAGCCGTGTCGTCACTCCGCGGTAGTGCACGCGCACGAAGTCGATGGGGCCATCGCGAGTGATCCCTGTTCCATCGGCGACGACGGTGAATCCGGGTTCGAACCGCGAACGCAGCAGAACCACCGGGATGCGCAGCAACTGCCGCTCGAACGCGGCTCGGCGCGACGCCGCGAGCGGCTCGGCGCGTCCCTCCGAGACCATGGCCGACCACGCTGGCGCAAGAACCGTGCCCCACCACTGCTGATCCTGCGTCGATCGACCCAGAAAGCGAGCTCTGAGGAGCGTGTCGATCGGTCCCGGCTTCGGTTCGTCGGTCCGTCGCACCACCGACTCGTAGGGAAACTCGATCGAGAGGGTGTTTGAACTCCTGGACTCGCCACCCTCGCGCGTGACCGTCTTTTCGTGACTCTGGCGATATCCGCGGAGCGACTGGATCTCGCGCGGCCCACCCGCCCACTGCACGCACCGATCGATGATGGCGATGCCCTGGGCCCGGGCCTCGTCGCTTCCTTCGAGCGGCGGATCGGGTCGTTCGATGCACTTCGCCGGATCCCGCAGGAACGTCGCCCGACACTGCTCGGATGCGAAGAAGTGGATCCGCCCTTCGTGAACGACGAAGCGCCGCGCATCGCCAAGGCCCGACAGCGGACCCATGCTTCCGCACGCGCCGCCATCGGCAACTTCGAATCGAGCCGGCTCCTGCTCGAACGCCGCCCGGTTGGCCTCGTTTGCGAAGCGATAGGTGTATCCGTCGCGCTCGATCGAGAGCGCGGGTCGGCCGTCGACTTCCCGGCCAGCCACCAGCTCGACCGGATCGAACGGCAGCACGCGATTGGGTGGAGGTTCGGCGAGGGCCCCGCGACTGCCGAGAGCGAAGACCAGCGCAACCATCAGCATGGAGAGGAGACGTGACATGGCGGCCATTAGATCAATTCGAGAATCGATCTGCCTCGCAGAGAGGCTGCTGATGGTCTCGTTGCCGCCCCCCTGCTACACCCGAAAGACGGCCCCGAGCCGCTTGCCCAGGACGAGGCTCGCGCCGATCAGGGTGGTGGCCAGAAGCGCCATGCCCCAGACACCCATGGCGCTGGCCAGGGCCTGTCCGTCGCCAAGGCGCTCGTTGAGCATGTAGATCGCCTTGGTGATTGGGAAGTGCTCCTGACGCTGCGCGAGGATCAGCGAGTCGCTGACCTCGAGCATCGCGAAGCTGAACGCGAGGAGGCCGCCGGCCACGAGATTCGCGGCAATCAGCGGCACCACCACGCGGCGCAGCATGGTGAAGCGGCTGGCGCCGACCATCAGCGCCGCCTCTTCGAGTTCCGGCGAGGTCTGCTCGAGACCCGCAACGGCGGAGCGGACGACATACGGCAGCCGGCGCACGGCGTATGCGACGATCAGAAGCCCCACGGGGTTCGGTTCGGCGCCGACCACGTCGGCCCATCCTGCCAGGGGGGCGTCGGCGACCGCCTCCACCCATGACTGCGGGAGGAGACCCGGAAGCCACAGCAGCCACCCCGGCGCTTCCAGGCGTCCCGCGAAGGGCCAGCGCAGCGTCATGGCCACGTATCCGAACGCCATGACCAGCCCCGGAACCGCAAGCGGCAGCATCGAAAGGGAATCGAGCAGTCCGCGGCCGCGCACACGAGTGCGCACCAGGAGTCTGGCGATGGTGACGCCGAGCACCAGATCGATGGCCATCGCCAGCGACGCGTAGACGAGACTGTTGCGGATCGCGTCGGCTGCGAACGGATGCGTGACGGCCCCCTTCAGGTGCTCGAGGGTGAAAGCCTGCGGAAGGATGCTCCCGTACCAGCGCCCCGGGGCGGAGGTCGCCACCAGAATCACGGAGAGGTGCGGCAGCAGAGCCACCGCAGTGATCCCTCCGAACAGGGCCATCGCGCCGATGCCCCGCCAGCCCCGCAAGAGCGCCGGCGTCGACTGGATCGATGCCTTGGCATACATCGCGTGGGCCCGACCGCCGAAGGCCATGCGCCCGAAGGTGTAGAGGAGCGCCGCGCAGACCAGCATCACCGCCACCAGGGCATAGGGCTGCCGACTGTCGGCGATCTCCTTGATGCCGTGGAAGATCTGGACGCTGGTGACCCGCTGGAACTCGAACATGAGCGGCGTGCCCAGTTCGGTGAAGGACCAGATGAAGACGATGGTGCCGCCCGCAAAGAGGCCGGGGCGGACCAGCGGCAGCACGATCGTTCGGAAACGTCGCCAAGGACCCGCACCAAGATTCTCCGCCGCTTCCTCGAGCGCCGGATCGAGGTTGGCCAGGGCCGCCACCAGATTCAGGTAGATGATCGGATAGAGCGCCATCGCCTGCACCAGGACCACGCCCGACATGCCTCCGCCACCGAGGAAGTCAATTGGCGTCGAGATGACGCCAAGCTCGAGCAGTGCCGCGTTCAACGCGCCAAACCGGCCGAGCAGATGCCGCATGCCGATTGCCCCGACGAAGGGCGGGAGGATCAGCGGGACGAGAATGAGCGCCTGCAGCAGGGTCTGGCCGCGAAAGCGGCAGCGGGCCCCGACGAGCGCAAGCGGCGCGGCGATCAACGCGGCGAGGATCGTGGTCTGGGCAGCAATCAGCAGGGCATTGACCAGGCCCTCGCGCAGCACCGGATCGCGAAAGACCGAGGCCACGTGGGCCACGGTCCAGCCGGTCCCATCGCGGGTTCGAAAGGCGCCCTCGAGCGTGAGGGCAATCGGGTACAGCAGGAGGATGCCGAGCAAAAGCAGCATCCCGACAAGCAGCACCTGGGCGAGGCGATCGCGGCGAGGCGGCATGGGCCGCGAGTGTATGTTTTCCGAGCAGCCTCTGGGTCGAGAGTCGATTCGGCGCAGTCGCCGACCCCATGCAATTGCCGCCGATGGCGGTCAAGCCATCGGCGGCGGGCGTGCGCAAACAGGAGTTCGTGGGACGAGTTGATTCCCCAAGCGGAGGAGGGGCGAGGGGCGATCCCCGTCAGTACCAGAGCGAGAGCAGGACGCCGAGATCGTCTCCGTCGACCTCACCGCTGCCATCGAGGTCGGCGACGACATCGTCGGAGCCCCACATCATCAGCAGACTGCCGAGATCGGAGGCGTCGACAACGCCGTCTCCGTTCAGATCACCGGGAGCGGGCCCCAGCGGGAGGAACCAGGAGACCGCGACATCGGCAGGCGCGCCTCCGCCGACTCGGCGAGCCTCGAAGACATAGTGGCCGGGGGCGAGATCGCGCACATAGATGTGCTCGACGTTCTCCAGCGTGCTCTGGCTGGTCACATTGCCCCAGCCGAAGTACGGCAAGCCCGCGTCGCCGACCAGCGAGATCAGCTCGCCGTTCTCGATGCGCCAGAGATGCAGATCCACGTTGGCAATCGACCAGGTCACGTAGTCGGGCTCCACGATTCGGTTCCAGGTGGCGGTGATCGACACTTCGGGCGCCAGGTCGATCGTCGCGAAGCGGTAGAACGAGCTCTCGCCCGACTCGAGGGTCACCAGATCCCAGGCTGCGGTCGGCACTGCACTCGGACTCTCGACGGGTCCGCCGGGACGCTGGCCGCCGGTGAGGATGAGATGCGATCGGTTCAGGTTGAGGAGATCGAGTCCGTACTTGGGGTCGAGTCCGGAGAAGGCGACACCGCGATTGGGGCCACTCTCGAAGGCGTCATTCGCCCAGATCGGCCGGTGCACCGTGCCGCCGAGCAGGCACGCCTTGATCACTTCCGGTCGATCGGCGTTCGCGTTGAGCGAAAGCACCGGGTCGACCAGCACCGTTTCGAAGAGAAGCACGGCTCCACCCGTGACCAGCGGAGCGGCCCAACTGGTCTTCGATCCGGGTGCGACGAGATCGGGCTTGGACCGGCCCGCGACCTCGGTGTTTGCGGCCGTGGGACCGGCGTTGTGCTGACCGTCGGCGCGGCCCACGGCGATGGCGTTGAAGGAGCCCGCGAGGAGCGGCTCGAAGGGGCGATCGAGGTTGCTGATTGCGCAGACCATCACCAGGCGATCGCGGTTGATCACCGCATCAGCGCGGCGCAGGACGGAGAAGTTGCCCGCGCCGTACATGTCGTCCACCCAACTGTGGTTCATCGTGCGGAGCCCGTCGGGTGGCAGCTCGGGCTGCAGGAACTGGTTCGAGGAGGAGTGCAGGTAGTTCTGGAACCAGTCGTTCTGCTGCCACACGTAGACGTGGGGCATGCCGGGGGCGGGACCGTTGGTGGCGCCGTAGTGATTGGTCCCCACCGTGGTCGCGTGGGAGCCGGTACCGGTCGATCCACTCATCATGGTGAACGACTTGCCATTGAACTGAGCGTTGAACTGGGAAGGCTTGTACGCGATGGGATTCCCCTCGATCTGGCCCGCCATGAAGAGGGCGCCGGTCGGCATCGCGCTGCCAAGGCGAGCCTTGAGCTCGCCGTAGCCGATCTGCTGGAGCGTGGCCGGGAGGGCCAGCTGCGCGGCAAGCGGGCTGCAGAGAAAAAGGCACAACCCCGAGATCGACCACACGTACGCGGGGATTCGACGGTTTTCGGGACACATGATTGAACTCCTTGCCCACTGAAATTGGAGCGTTGCCGTCTGGAACGTCCCGTCGACGGTGTGGTGCTCCTGAACGCGGGGGGATTGTGTTCGAGCGCGTTCCGGCGGTCGGCACTTGGTCCTGAATTTCACTTCGCCCGGAATCGAGGCGCACGATCGCAAACTTCTCGCGTCGCTGAAAGTCCCTTCGCAGGCTCGCTCAACGTCGATGGCGCGGTGCGGTCGGCCGCTGAAACATCTCGCGGCACACCATTCGCTCAGATCGTCGATGGCAGCGCCGCGGCCCGATGGGCGTCGCTCAGGCACCGCCCGATACCGGCCAATACCGGCCGCACCCCGAATTGATCACCGCCGCGGCCCACGTCCCCACCCCGGGGGCGAGCCGGAAGGGCGACGGCCGCTCGAGGCCCGGTTCGATGCCCGGCTCAACGCCCTCAGCCCCAGACCGAGAGCAGAAGGCCCACGTCGGCGCCGTCCACGAACCCATCCTCGTTGAGATCCGCGAGCACGTCGTTCGTCCCCCAGGCCAGAAGCAGAAGTCCAAGGTCGGCGCCGTCGACGATTCCGTCGCCGGTCAGATCACCGAAGACGCCGCCAATGTCCTCAGGCCGGATCCATGACACCACCACCGGAACCGGGACCACGCTGCCGTCGATCCGATCGATCTCGATGGCGTAGGTCCCTGGAGCAAGCCCGCGGAGATAAAGATGCTCGACGTTGTCGATGGTGCTCTGGCTCACCACGTTGCCCGACACGAACCAGACGAGCCCGGCGTCACCAACAAGCGTCTGGGCGACGCCTTCCTCGACGCGCCAGAGGCGCAGATCGAAGTTGGCGGGAACCGAGGCTCCAAAGTTGTTTGGGACCACGCGATGCCAGGTCGCGAGCACGGCAAGCTCGTCGACTTCCGAGTTGACCACGAATCGATACCACCGGCTCTGGGCGCTGGCGATCTCGACGAAGTCCCAGCCCGCAGGTCCCACGGAGGGCGCGGTTTCGATGTCTGTTCCGGCATTGAACTCGCCCGCGGTCAGGATGAGATGGCTGCGGTCGATGTTGACCACGTCCACCCCGTAGATCGGATCGAGTGGCTTGGCGGTGACCCCGCGGGTGGCGCCGGCAACGGCCGGGGCATTGCTCCAGCCGTCGCGATGGCGAGCCCCGCCGAGCAGCACCGACTTGAGCGTGATCGAGTGATCCGCGTTTGGATTGGCCGAGAGTTCCGAATCGGTGTTGGCCACTTCCAGAAGGAGCGCGGCGGCGGCACTCACCACGGGTGTGGCAAAGCTCGTCGCCGATCCAGGAGCGACGATCTCCGGCTTCATCCGTCCGGGTCCGTCGATTCCCCCGGGCGTCGGGCCGGTGACGTGCACGCCATCCATGCGCCCGACCGAGATCGCGTTGTATCCGTTGCCCATCAGGGCCTGGTTCGCGCCGCCACCGTTGTTCATGCCGTCGAACTGCAGGATGTTGTCGCGGCGGATGGCGAAGTCGGCGCGGCGCAGCACGAGATTGTCGACCGAGAGGTCGTTCGTGGTGCCGACCCAACTGTTGTTGAAGAGTCGCAGGCCCGCCGGCGGCGTCAGCGGCGGGAAGTTGGTCGGCAGATGCGCGTTCAGGAACCCGTCCTGCAGCCAGCCACTCGCGGAGTAGAGCCAGATCTGGCTCACTCCCGGAGCGATGCTCGAGGTGTTGCCGTACAGGGCGTTGGCCACCGAGGTCGCATGCGAGCTGTTGCCGGGTGCGCCGCTCATCGCGGTGAAGGTCTTCCCGACAAACTGGGCGCTGGCCTGGTTGGGTCCGTACGCCGTCCCGGAAGTCGCCTCGACCTGCCCGACGCCGATGCCCGCGCCGGTCGGAATGTTGCGGGCGCCGAGACGAGCGACCAGGTCGTTGTATCCCGTCTCCACAAAGACGCTCTGTCCCAGCGATGTCGACGCGGTCCAAAGCACCAGCAGGAACGCCGGACAGCGGGTGATCAGCAGACGGTTCATGTGAGGCGGCACTCCTGACCGAGGGAAACACAACCCCCGAGGCCCAACGACTCGAATCGGGTCGGGTCGGGTCGGGTCGGGTCGGGACACGCTACCCCACACTTCCGGGTCCATCAATCAACTTGTGAACAACGCGGGCTCCGAACCGAAGCACCGGCCCGTGGCCCGCCGCAAATGCCCAACCATCGGTCCGGCAACGCCGACCCGCTCGCACTCGGCACGGTCTGAAAACGCCCCCGACCATCGCCCCGGCGGGCAGCCGGCCCGACCCCCCGTCCAGCCCATCAGGCCATCTGGGACTTGAGCTGGGTCGCCGGTCGGAAGTTCACCGTGGTGGATGCCTTGATCTGCATCGGCTCCTTGGTGATCGGATTGCGACCCATGCGGGCCGCGCGGAGCTTCTTGATGAAGTTTCCAAAGCCCGCGACGTTCACCGCGCCATCGCGCTGAAGGCCCTTGGTGATGGCCGCGAACACCGCATCGACCGAGCGAGCGGCTTGCGCCTTTGGTTCACCAAGTTCTGCTGCGACTGCTTCGATGAGATCGGCCTTGTTCATCAGTCCTCCGGCGTTCGGCAAGATAAGCGGGTGGCGGCACTGAGCCGCCTGTTTGTGGAGAGTCCCGATCCGACTCTAAGTGAGGGCCGCCGGGGCGTCAACGCCTGCGAAAGATTGGCTGTTCCGCACCGCTCGCACAGGGCAGCGCCGAAGTCGAAGTACACCCGCCAACTCGCCGCGAGGCGGTTCGCGTCCTGATTGAGGCCGAAGTACTCGACCGTCGGCACCTGCCGTCCGATGAGGAAGGCGACGATGACCGGGCTCGCCGACGCCGCGCCGAAGAGGGTCCACGCCTTCAGCGATGCCTTCGCGCCGAACTTTGCTGCGTTGCTCAGGCGCGGCTCGACTTCGATCGCCACGGCATTCCTCACGCTGTTTCCGGTCGGCGCGTTGGTGGGCGCGGTGATGAACTCGCTCTCGAGGACGGCACGCGCGGTCGATTGCAACTCGGGCGGAACGACCAACGTCTGCGGCCTGATGTCGAGATTGTTCCCTTCGGCGTCGCGCTGAGTCAGCATCGCCGCGATGGCGAGCTCGAGCGAATTCACGCCAAGCGCCGTGTCCACGCCGGTGAGCAGGTTCGCGTTTCCCAAGGAAAAGAACGGTCCCGCGTTCGTAAGCACGGTGTCGTAGACGAGGTCGCTCAGCTTCCGCATCGCCGCCTCGATGACCTTGGCTTTCGGCGGGGACGACGACCGCTCGAACGGCTCGCCCACTCGCGGACGGGAGCCGCGGAGCAGCGTCAGGAGGCGCCTCGAGAGGTCGCCGATCTCAATCTGCTGCTGGCGAATTGGGAGGCGTCCTGCGATTGCTACTCGTGCGAATCGTCGTTCAGCAGCGAGTCGTCCTCTCTCGCCGTGGAGACCGAGTCGGCCCTCGCGGTCGCGCTGGCGGCGCTTGGCTTCTCGTCGGTCCCGGACTTTGTGGCATGGGCCAATGAGGCCGATGAAGAGCAGCGAGCCGCCACGCTCGAGTGGCTCATGTCCTTCCTGATCTCGCGGCTCTAGTTCGCTGCTTCTCCCTCCAACCAAGGGGCTCTTATGTCGTGCTCTCGCAGAGTGATGTTCGTCTGGCTCGGATCGATTGCCTGCTTCGCCAGCGCGAGCGAGGCGGGTTTCGTGGTGTACGAGGGCGATGGAGCCGAGTGGTTCCAGGCGGTGCCCGCCTAGCAGCCTGTGGCGAAAGTCATTCGGGCTGCGGGTGAGCAGGAGGGCGAATCTCTGCGTCGCCGCAACTCGCCTGTATCACTGCGGATACTGCTTCGTTGCGGCTCCTTGATCTTCGCCCTCCTGCTCACCCTCGCCGTCGAAGCACTTTCGCCACAGGCTGCTAGAGCACCATCACGTTCTCGGAGTTCCCGCACAACACGCTGATCGATGACGAGTATGCCGATCTCGGCGTGCTGTTCACGGACACGGATGGGAACTGGATCATCGGCACGGCTTCTGGAACGTATCCACAGGATGGCTGGGGTCTGAACGGCAACGCCATCGTGGAACTGACCTTCGACACGCCGATGTGGGCGTTCGGTTCGCATTTTCCGGGCGTTGCCTTCTTCGACTTCTTCTCCGGCGACGACTTGCTGTTCTCATCACCTCTGATGGGCGGAAGCGGTGTGAACTTCTTTGCCGGGTTCACCTCGGCGATCCCATTCGATCGCGTCCAGATCTACGGCATGCCCCCCGATCCCTTCGGCAACCCCGACAAGGTGTTCTTCGACAGCTTCTACTTTTCGGCGGTCCCGAGTCCGGCAGGCCTTGCGGTCTTGGCGCTCGCGGGACTTTGCGGCACGCGGCGACGTCGGCGATGACGCACCGCGTGCCGGGTCTTCGGAATCACGACGCCGTGGCCTCCATGCCGGAGCCCGCGGTGTTTCTGTGGGGCGCTCAAGACCAGAGGATGGACCGGATCTCACGTTCCACGTGCGTAACGTCGTCAGCACTTTCCCCGCCCGCCACGCGAACGGCTGCCGTTGCAACGGTGACGGGCACGGGTCCGCCTGCATCGCCCCTATTTGTGGACGAAGGTGACGCGAGGTCCGCGACATCCGCGACATCCGCGACATCCGCGACATCCGCGACATCCGCGACATCCGCGAGATGATCGTTACGATCCGCCGATGCTCGAATCCGACTCCCCGGCCACGGAGCGCAATGTGCCGCTGGTGCTCGTGACCGAGTCGCTCGCGCCCGAGGCGCTGTCGTGGCTCACGGATCGCTGCGCGGTGGTGCAACTCGCGCCCGGGCATCCGGACTTCCCCAGCGCGCTGGCCCGCGCCGAGGCCCTGGTGGTGCGCACCTACACCAAGGTCGACGCCGCGCTCCTCGCCGCCGCCCCTCGACTGAGAGTCGTGGGGCGCGCCGGCGTCGGTCTCGACAACATCGATCAGGGGGCCTGCGCAGCCCGGGGCATCGCCGTCGTCAACACGCCGGATGCGAACACGCAGGCGGTGGTCGAGTACGTCTTCGCGCTGATCCTGGATGCGCTCCGTCCCCGCGCGGCCCTCGCCGGCGCGGTCGATCGGGCCGAATGGAATCGGCTGCGGAAGGAGATCGTGGGGCGACGCCAGCTCGATGAATGCACGCTTGGCGTGGTCGGATGCGGCCGCATCGGCCGCCGCGTGATCGAGGTCGCCGAGGCAATCGGCATGCGGAGCCTCGTGAACGATCTCCGTCCGCTCACACCCGAGGAGCACCGCTCCGCCGAAGTGGTCCCGATCGAGCGGCTCTTTCGCGAAAGCGATGTGATCACGATTCATGTCGATGGCCGGACGGACAACCGCGGCGCACTCGACCAACAGTTGATCGCCTCGATGCGCGAAGACGTCGTCCTCCTGAACACCAGCCGCGGTTTCGTCCTCGATCACGCCGCGCTCGCTGCGTTTCTCGCCGCGAACCCGGCCGCGCTGGCCCTCCTCGACGTGCACGAGCCCGAGCCCATCACCTCGGAGCATCCCCTCCTCGGCCTCGGCAACGCCCATCTCTTCCCCCACCTCGCCAGCCGCACCGAAACCGCGCTGCGGAACATGAGTTGGGTGGTGCGAGAGGTGGTGGAGGAGTTGGATTCGGCGAGGAAACGAGACCAGTGAGGGGAAGGGGGGGCAGGGAGCAGGGGGAATGGGAACGGGCTGCACGACTAGACACGTGCGCCGTATCCAAGGCGTTGCGGCTCCGTCCCCCGCGCACACACCGACTCCTGCAACCCATTGCTGCTCCCTGCCCCCTCGTCCCCATCCCTCCTCTCCCGATATATTCCGCCCCATGTCCCTCGCCATCGACTCCGTCCATGCTCGGCAGGTCCTTGATTCTCGCGGCAATCCCACCATCGAGTGCGAGGTGACTCTCGAGAGCGGCTTGATGGGATCCGCAATCGTCCCCTCCGGCGCCAGCACGGGCGAGCATGAAGCGGTCGAGCTCCGCGACGGCAACGCCAGGCGCTGGATGGGCAAGGGGGTGGGCAAGGCCGTCGAGAACGTGATTGCGAAGATCGGCCCCGAGCTCGTCGGTCTCGATTGCCGCGAGCAGGAGCTGATCGATCGACTGATGATCGAGATCGACGGCACCGCCAACAAGGGCAAGCTCGGCGCGAATGCGATTCTCGGCGTCTCCCTGGCCCTGGCCCACGCCGCAGCGGCAGCGACTCGACAGCCGCTCTATCGCTACATCGGCGGCTCGTCGGCCCGCATCCTGCCGGTGCCGATGCTCAACATCTTGAACGGCGGCAAGCACGCCGACAACACCGTCGACTTCCAGGAGTTCATGATCCAGCCGCTCGGATTCGAGACCTTCAGCGAGGGTCTCCGCGCCGGCGTCGAGATCTTTCACACGCTCCGCAGCGTGCTGCACGAGAGGCACCTCTCGACCACCGTCGGCGACGAGGGCGGCTTCGCTCCCAATCTGAAGAACAACGAGGAGGCTCTGGAGCTGATCGTCCGCGCGGTCGAGAAGTCGCCGTACAAACTGGGAAGCCAGATCTTCATCGCCCTCGATCCCGCCACCAGCGAACTCGCCAACGAGGCGAAGAAGCTGCGGGGCGCAGGTCGGAAAGGTGCGAAGAAGGGTTCCGGGAAGGCCTCGCACGCTGCTTCGGAAGTCGGCTACTGCTTCTTCAAGAGCGATCCCAGGCGCATCGCCTCGAGCGACGAGATGATCGATCTCTGGGCCCGATGGTGCAGCAAGTTCCCGATCCGCTCGATCGAGGACGGCCTCTCCGAGGATGACTGGTCCGGCTGGAAGAAGCTGACCGATCGGCTCGGCTCGAAGGTCCAGCTCGTCGGCGACGATCTCTTCGTCACCAATCCGAAGTTCCTCCAGAAGGGCATCGACAACGGCTGTGCAAACTCGATTCTGGTGAAAGTGAACCAGATCGGCACCTTGAGCGAGACGCTGGAGGCCGTCCGCCTCGCTCAGCGCCACAGCTACACCGCGATCCTCAGCCACCGCAGCGGCGAGACCGAGGACTCGACCATCGCCGACATCGCCGTCGCCACCAACTGCGGCCAGATCAAGACCGGCGCCCCCTGCCGCAGCGATCGCAACGCCAAGTACAACCAGTTGCTCAGGATCGAGGAGCAGTTGGGAAGTGCGGCGAAGTACGGCGGATAGGGGGTCGGCTGCGCCGACTGGGTCGTCGTCGGCTGCGCCGACTGGGTCGTGAGGTGCGCCGGGTGCGCGGCACCTTTTTGAGCTCGGCACGATCAGCGGCTGCGGCTTCGCCTGCGCCCCCGATCGAGCCGAGCGATTCAGGGGGGCCAGTGAACGGACGGCGCGTACTTTGTCGACTTGTCGCGAGTTGAGTCGGTGAAGATCTGGCCGTGCTGATGCTCGGCGGTCCAAGGGGGCGATACGACGCTCAACGACGCTGTCCGACGGACGACGACCCTCACCCTCCGCCGTTCGACTCGCTCCGCTCGCTCACGGCTCCTCGCTCTCCCGCGGCGCTGCGCTGGCGGGAGAGGGGACGCGCACGCATCCAATCGTGCAACCCACTGCTGTTCCCTGACCCCGCGAGCGCAGCGAGCGTCCGTGCAGCCGCGGCGCATCACGCCCCCACTCCTCATTCCCCATTCCTCACTCCTGATCCCTCCGGCTCGCAAAGCGAGCCGGGAGTCACGCGTAACTGTGCAAGCCGGAGATCACGAAGTTGATCACGATCCAGTTGAACAGCATGACGCCGGCGCCGATGACGGCGAGGATCGCCGTCCAGAGTCCCTTGTCCTTGGCCTTGAGGCGCACGTGCACCAGCACGGCGAAGACGATGAAGGTGTTGAGGGCGAAGACTTCCTTGGGATCCCATCCCCAGGGGCGGCCCCAGGAGTGATCGGCCCAGATGGCGCCCATGACGATTCCAGCCCAGAGCAGGATGAAGGAGAGCTCCATCAGCACCATGGTGACGCCGTCGAAGACTTCCCCGGGTGAGACGCGTCGTATCGAGCCCCCGCCGCTGCCCAAATCGCCTCCCGCGACACCGGTGGCGCCTCCGCCGATCATCGCCAGGGACGATTCGTCGGGTTCGCGAGCCAGCATCACGACTCCAGCGCTGGTTGCGACTGCGGCCTGCCGCGTCGGCATCATCAGCGATCCCGCGCCGCCGACGCGTGCGAAGTCGGGGCCGCCGCCGATGAATCGCCAGCCCAGATAGAGGATCGCCGAGATCGCCGCCATGAAGATCAGGCAGTAGCTGAAGATGATCACGTTGGTGTGGATGTAGAGCCACACGTCGTTCAGGACCGGCATCATGTTGCTGATGCTTGGATTCAGATAGGCCGGCAGAAAGTGCGCCGCCATCAGGGCGACCAGCGACGAGAACGCCGCGGTGAGCAGAAAGAGACCGCGCATGATGGAGCCGCGGACCAGGATCTCGAGGACGACCGCAGCGCAGGCACCGAACCATGACGCCGTCGTCACCGCCTCGAACATGTTCGAGTTCGGCCATCGGGCGGAGATGTACCAGCGGATCCCGACCGCGGCGGTCTGAAGCAGGAACCCGACTGCGAAGAGCGAGATGCCAAGTCGCAGGGCCATCGGCCAGCGGAAGACCGCCCACATCAGGAGCGGCAGCGTCGCGAACATGTAGACCAGCCACACCCAGCTCATGTTGTCGACGGCGAAGTACCAGCTCTCGAGGCGCAGTCGACTGGGGGAGGGATAGGTCTCGGGACTGATGCCGCGGATTGCCTCGGCCATCGCCACAATCGAGGCGTTCACCGCCGTGGCGTCCTCGCGAGACCAACCGTTGACAAGATCGGCCCAGTGGCTGGCGATCTGCTGCTGCTTCGAGGCGTCGAGACCCGCAATCGGCACCAGAACCAACCCGCCATCGGGCCCCGGCGCGGGCATCAGCTCCTCGAATCCGTGCCACTGCTTGTCGACATCGCCATCGGCCGGCGGCACCGGCCGCAGGAGCGACAGAAGCCGCCGCGGTGCTCGGGTTCCCATCGCCGCATTGAGGGCGTTGACCACCTTCTCGGTGCGGATGAGATCCGCCTGCAATCGATCGATGAGCGGCCCCAGCGCCGGCTGCGTCAGCAGCATCGGCGAAATCAGCCCGCTCTCCATGAAGACGGCGAGGCGCTCCGTGAGACTCGGATCCGCCTCCAGCAGGACCTCGCTGATCTGGGCCCGCACCGGCTTGTTCTTGACGTAGATGATGTCGGCGTCTTCGTACGCCTCGGGCCTGAAGAGGAGATCGAAGTAGGTGAAGGTCGGCGTCTGCCCGGCGATTCGACGCGAACCGCTCACCAGCGACATCTGGGCGCTGGCGAGACTGTCGATGCTCTTGAGCCGTCCTTCATGGTGCACCGCAAGGGCGCCAAGCGGACCGAGATCGACCTCCGCAGCGAAGCCCTGCGTTCCTCCCTGGGTCCCGCGACCGAATCGCGTGCCGGCCGTGGCGGCGACGAGGACAAGCACGGCCACGGCCGCCAGCATCGGGATGAGCCAGCGACGAAGTGCGGATCCGCCGGACTCGGGGGATGTTGTCTGGATGGTGTGGGTCACGATGAACTCTCCTTGGCGGCGGACTCTTGCGAGGGTGCGCTGATTCGCAGCTTCGCTCCCGGCGGGATCTCTCCGCGAGCGGCCATCGAAGCCACCATCGCCTCGACGGCGAGCTGTCGCCGGCGCTTGATGAAAGGCTTCACATAAAAGGCGTAGATCATTCCCGCGACCGCGATGCAGCAGCCGATGAGCTGGGTGTAGACACCGCGTCGATTGCCGACGCCGAGGACGGTGTAGTTGAGTCCGGCCGATGCCGGCTGGCCGCCACGAGCTTCATCCGGTGGATCCCACTGAGCCTGGAAGAACCACCAGCCGTCGAGCTGAATCGGATCGTTCACGCTCAGCTCGAGCGGTGGTCCCCAAGGCAATGCCGACGTCCCCGCGGTGGCGCCAGCTCCGGCATCGATGGCCTTGTCTTCGAGGAACCGCACCCGGCTGGTGTAGTTGCGAATCGTCAGCGACTCGCCGGTGAAGCCGCCCAGGTGCGTCGCCAGTTCGAACGACTCGAGGGCCATCGGCCTGGGGAGCGGAAGGCGCTGTCGCGAGAACATGAGTTCGAACTGCCGACCGTCGGCGAGCGTCACCAGCGACGGGGCGTAGATGTGGCGACGCAGCGTCTGCCCGGCCGACTCGAAGGCGTACCGGTGGAACGTAAGCCACGGGATCCCTCCGCTGAAGCGGGCGCTTCCAGGGCTCCCTCCGCCTTCGACTTCAAGCTTGATCTGCGAGAAGAACTCGCCGGCATCGCGCATTCGCTGTTCACGGGGAACTACGTAGGGCTTGCTCTGGGCAACCGCCCGCGGGAAGAAATCGGTGAGCGTCACTGTGAGCCCGTTGCCGAGATCCGCCGGCTTGCCTCGCTCGAGCGAGATGTGCCGTGGTGGCCGGTTGCTGGCGGCGAAGATCACCCCGAGCTCCTCGTCGGTTGGCCCGGCAACGACGGTGAGGACGGCGCGCCCGGCCCCGGGCATGTAGCGCACGACGATGCCATCGTCGATGAGCGTGCTGGCGCTGTGAGCGTCGGGACTCTCATCTTCGGCGACGTCGCGGGTGAGACGCGAGTCGTCGAAGACCCAGCGGCGGAACTCGCCCTTCGGTCCCTTCAGCTCGATGATGGCCAGTGCGGCAGTGCCGCTGCCGAGCGGGATCGCGTCCTCGATGGTCCGGACGCGAAACGAGTATGGGGTTCCCTCGATCGCCTCGAACTCCGCGTTCGGATTGGCTGCGGCGAGGTCGCTGATCGTTCGCCGGACGGTGACCCCGGAGGCGGGGATCTCGAACTCGAGTGTGGGCTGATCGAGAAGCGCCGCCAGCTCCTCGGCGCTCTGGACCCAGCGGAAGGCGATCAAGCCGTCGTCGGCGCGGCGCTGGGCCGAGTCGAATGCCAGCAGGCGGTAGTCGCGCTGTCGCTCGTCGTTCAGCGACACGGTGATCCAGACCGCCGGATTGAGGGGATCGCCGGGGCCACCGGGGAGAAGCTGCGATCGCAGCATCGCGTAGCGCAGGTAGCTGGTGACGTGGAAGGTGACGTCGGATGCGGGATCGCGCGGATCGACCGCCGGGACCGCCACGTTCGGCGGCGCAACCGGCGGAGCGACGTCGCCCTGGGCGGTGAACACGTCGTCGCGACTGGCAATCGAATCGTTGTAGAGCGGCAGCCCGAGGATCGGACGCTCGATCCACTCGCGGTCTCCCGGACGCCGCAGATAGAGAGCCCAGGCCTTGGTGATGTCGTTTCGGAGGTAGAAGTGCTCGCTCGGCTGGTAGTCGAGAGCAAGTCGCAGCGCGTCATCGACGATCGGCTTGCCGAGAGCCTTCACCGCCCTCTGCATCGGTTGGGCCGGATCGGTCGTGAAGAGCATGTCCTCGGTGTACTGGGGGAACCCGTCAAGGACCTGTCTGATGAAGCGTTCGCCACCACCTTGCTGGGGCCCCGTGACCATGACGCTCACGCTGTAGGCCCGGCGACCGAGATCATCGCCCGTGCGGATCTCCCAGGCGGGATCGATCGACGCGACTTCCAGTTCGTACCTTCCGTCCGGACCGTCGAGCACGGTTCGTGCTCCCGGCACCGCCGCCACCACGGCGCGGATCGGGCCCTTCGGGCCGTCGATCTCGGCCACCAGTTGACGGCGCACGATGGCGACATCGCCCTCCAACTTGCCGGCGAAGTAGATGACGCTGCCGACGCAGAGCACGATGATCCCGGTGTGGATCATCCAGACGCCGAGGTTGATCACGTTGAGTCGGATCCGCCGCAGCGTCGTCACCGTCATGGTGACGCAGATCAGGACGATCAGCAGTGTGAACGGCCACCAGTTGAACCATTCGAACTCGGTCAGCTCGAATGGCCGGAACTGCCGAAGCTGGGCGTGCACCCAGGCGTCGGTCGAGAAGATGTTGGGGTGGATCGGATAGACGATCCCCGCGGAACCGATCGAGCTGTAGATGAAAAGCACAATCAGCAGCACGATGCCGAAGCGAACGTTGCTGAAGAGGTCCAGCACCGCTCCACCGACGCGGCGCACCGCCGATCGGGGGGCAGATCGTTGGGTGGCTGCCGAGGTGAGAGCGCGATGGTCGATGGTCGTTCCGGTCATGAAGACGGCGGTCGGTCAGGGGAGAGGAGAACCGGGAGCCGGGATGAACTGTCCGCCCTCCGGTTGGGGGGCGATGGCGGTCATGGACGAGGTCGCCGCGACCACCCGTCAACTCGCGGCGACGATAGGGACCGGAGAGTCGAGCTTCGGATCGAGCTCCGGATCGAGTTCCGAACCACGTGGATCGAAAGAAGTGCCGCACGCCGCGCAGACGCACCGACCGGCCGAGTTCGGCGCCATTCGGCCGGGTGAGGCACAGCGGGGACAACGGTCGGCCCGGAGGATCCGACGGGCGAGGAAGCATTCCGCGGCGTTGAGAATCGCCCGACCAATCACCGCGAAGATCAGGCCGAAGATGGCCAGAAACAGGAGGATCAGGGTGACTTGGGGAAAGATGAAGACGAAGCAGAACGCGACCGCGAACGCCAGGAGATAGGTCCAGAAGACCACCATGGCGAAGGCCCGACTCACTGCTCGTACGGCCGAATACAGCATCGCGGAGGGTAGGTCGTTCGGAGGGAGGGCGGTCGGCTGTGCCGACGGGTCGTCGGCACAGCCGACTCATGAGGTGTGCCGCGGGCGCGGCACCTTCTATCGCTCAGCACGCTCGGCGGCTCCGGCTGCGCCTCCGCCCCCGAGCGAGTCGAGCGGAAAAGAGCGGGGAACGGGTGCGGGAACGATCCGCGGGAGCATGTCACAGTCAGTCGAACTGGCCGTGGCTTCGCCCGGCAGTCTGGAACGGTTTCAGGCGACGGACGTGGTCGCCCTTGCCGCCCGTGGGCGGTGATGTCCCGGCGATTCAGTTGGGGGGGCGCGGAGGTGGCACGTGGAGTCCGGATTTCGCGACCCTGTGGCTGCCGCGCGGTCCGGCCCGCCGCGGGGTCTGCGCAGGCGTGATTGCGCACGGCTGGCACGCCAGCCGTGGCATCCACCATCCTCCCCCCTCTTCCGCTCGACTCGAGCGACCAAGCTGACGAAGTCACCGCCGCGTCGATCGTGCCGAGCGATAAAAGGTGCCGCGGGCGCGGCACTCCTTATGAGGAGGCGCAGCCGACGACCGGTCGGCGCGAGCCGACCCCGTCACGCTCCCGCCGCAAGTCGCTGGGCCAGCGTCATCGGCAGACCCGCTTCCTGCGTGGCTCGCTGTGCGGCGGCGATGTCGTACTCCTCGCGGTGGAGCGAGAAGGTGCCCTCATCGAGATCGAGGACGGCGAAACTGGCTCGGGGATCGCAATCGCGCGGCTGACCGACGGCGCCGGGGTTCAGGATGTAGCGACACCCGGGATCGACGCGAACGACGTCGCCGTCGCGCAGCAGCGTGGCTCGCACGTCCTTCGCCGCCAAGCGATCGCTCGGCGAGAGCGAGTCGGTTTCGAACAGCGCCGGGACGTGGGTGTGACCCAGCAGGCAGATCGGCGCTTCCACGCCGCGGAAGGCGATTGCCGCCGCACGGGCGTCGTGAACGTACGCAGCCGTGCCAGGCTGAGGTGAGTCGTGCACGCACATGGCTGCCCCGCAGACGTGGGCCGTGGTCGGAAGTCGAGCGATCTGCTCGATCTGCGGACGGGTCAGGACCGAGCGGGTCCAGACCAGAGCGGTCCGGGCCACGCCGTTGAAGTCGCCGAGCGAGGCCCGATCGAGGACGCCATCGTCATGATTGCCGCGCACGATGGTCGAGCAGCGGCTGAGGACCAGATCGACGCACTCTCCCGGGTGGGGTCCGTAGCCGACGATGTCGCCGAGGCAGATCACGTCCCGCAAGCCCATCGCGTCGACCCGCGCCATCACCGCCCGCAGGGCGGCAAGATTGCCGTGGACATCTGAAATGATGGCGAACCGACTCATCGAACAGCCACCCCACTTGCTGCGTTGACCCCATCGACACCATCGACACCATCGACACCATCGACACCATCGACACCATCGACACCATCGACACCATCGACACCATCGACCCCATCGACACCAGTCAGGTCCGCGCGCAATGACTCTGCACGGACGGAGATCCCTCCCTGTCTATCGGACGGAGCTGTCTTTGATTGCAGAGTTTCGAGAAAGTCGCCCCACATCCTCAAATCTGAAGGACCAGGGCCGCAGCAAAGCTCGCACACAGGACCAGGTTGGTCCAGCGTTCTCGAATCGAGGCTTGTGCTGAGCGGTGCCTTGGCGAACGGCGTCGCCACCGGCCGCGGGACTATTTGTTCCGCGACTTGATGAAGAAGACGATCAGAGCGATCAGGAGGACTGCGCCAATGCCGTAATAAATGATGTCACCCATGGGGTCGGATGGTACCGATCACTCGCCTGGCTTGCCACGTTCGGAGAGTGGGTGTACCGCCCCGGTGGGCTTCGGGCCATCGGGGCGGCGACGAAATCCGAGTTGGTCCCGAGTGATCAGGCCGGCAATCTCGAGGGTGGTGAGGGCCGCCAGCACCTCCCCGATCGGGCGGGCCACTCTCATTGCCAACTCGTCGGCCCGGGCGCGACCGGTCGCTGGGAGCGCGTCCAGGAGGGCGCAATCGCCGTCACTGAGGCTTCGCGGCGCCGCGGGACAGGGGCCGGCCCCCCTGGAACTCGCCTGAGTCGCTCGCGTGCCGCCCCCGATCCCGCCCGGCAGCGCCCGCAGGAGCCAGATCGCCGGCTCGAGTTGGGTGATCACATCCTCGGCCCCGGTCACCAGGCCGGCCCATCCTTCGCGGATGGCCCGGTGGCATCCCACGGAAGTCGGGGAATCGACCGGTCCCGGCAGCGCCATCACTTCGCGGTGGTGACTCTCGACCGCTTCACGAGCCGTGACCAGGGCGCCGCTCCGAGACGCTGCCTCGATCACCACGACCCCGAGCGACAGGCCGGAGATGATTCGATTGCGCCGAGGGAAGAACTCCGGCCGCGGACCCATCGATGTCGGAAACTCGCTGACCACCGCCCCGGCCCGGGCGATCTCGTCGAAGAGCTCCGCGTGTTCGGCGGGATAGCAGTGACCGAGTCCGCACCCGAGGACGGCGACGGTGCGGCCCCCCGCCCGCAGCGCCGCCCGGTGCGCGGCCGCATCGATTCCGCGGGCACCGCCCGAGATCACCGTGAGACCAACCTCGGCAAGCGCGAAGGCAAGGCGCATCGCCTGCTCGCGTCCATAGCTCGTGCAGCGCCGCGATCCGACCACCGCAACCGCGAGCGCATCGTCCGCCTGAAGCTCGCCGCGGACCCAAAGCACCGCCGGTGGATCGGCAATCGCCGCCAGAAGCTGCGGATACTCGGACCGTCCGAGCCGAAGAAGCCGCGCTCCACTCCGGGCCATCGCTCGCCGCTCGGCATCGGGTGAGGCCGCGTCGAAGGCCCGCCGGAACTGCTCGGCGCGCAGCGGACCGACCGACTCGACCAGCGCCAGCTCCCGCACCGACGCGTTGACGACCGCATCGGCCGACCCGAACCGCTCGAGCAATCGCCGCGAGAACACCGGCCCCACACCCTCTGCGAGAGCCATCCGCAGCGTGGCGTCGTCGATTGCCTCGGGCCCTTCGCCTTGCATCCCCGCGCGTTCACCGTTCACCGCGTCGACATCCACCACGCGCGATTCAGCGGACTCGCGAGCGCCCGTTCCCTCCGGCTCGCTTTGCATCTCTCCCCCCGTCGATCGGTCGATCGATCGAAAGATACCGCCTCGCAGTCGCGGCTCGCCGAAATCGGAGAATCATCCCGCGCGGTGTGGAATCACCGCAGCGCCCCGGGCGACGTGTGGATCGGACCTGCGACAGGCAACCGCAACGCGTGCGAGCTGCGAGCCCGAGAGGCTCAGTTGTCCTTCAGCTCGCCGAAGAGCGCGGCGGCAATGCGCCTCGCTTCGACCGCGGCATGGTCGGTGGGATCGTCCTGTCGCTGACGCAGCGCCGGACTGCTGGCGAATGTTTGGACCTGGGACGTCTGGACAGTGGACGACTGGACATCGGGCGACTGGACATCGGGCGACTGGACATCGGGCGACTGGACCGCGGCTTCGGCTCGCGCCTCGGAGCCTCGATCGTCGAGCTCGACCGCAGTCGGAGCGTCGATCTCATCGGACAGGTCGCCCGCGGTCTCCCCGTGGGCCTCGGAGTTGAGTTCAAGCTCCGCTTCGGGTTCCAACTCAGTTTCGAGTTCAAGTTCCTCGAGCTCGATGGGTGCGTCATCAAACACAACTTCGGCTTCGACTTCAGCGTCCGCAGAGTCCGCGAGGTCCGGCTCGGAGTCAACGTCGCCCTCAAGCTCGTTCTCGAGTTCGTCTTCGAGTTCGTCTTCGAGTTCGTCCTCGAGCTCCGCCTCAGCCTCAGTCTCGACCATCTCAGTCTCGAGCGCCTCAGTCTCGACCATCTCAGTCTCGAGCGCCTCAGTCTCGACCATCTCAGTCTCGAGCGCCTCAGTCTCGACCATCTCAGTCTCGACCATCTCAGTCTCGAGCGACTCAGTCT
>Ga0163151_10002042_pt1 | contig 32471 bp, 34 predicted proteins | sample OliLakLV19MP5IB2_FD_145596 | JGI IMG/M metagenome (GOLD analysis project Ga0163151, IMG submission 145596) | Freshwater microbial mat bacterial communities from Lake Vanda, McMurdo Dry Valleys, Antarctica - Oligotrophic Lake LV.19.MP5.IB-2 | ecosystem: Environmental > Aquatic > Freshwater >... | reverse complement strand
AACAAAAGCTGCGTTCAAACAATATATTCAAAGCCGAACATTCCACTATGAAATCTGACATTTTGTTTTGAGATGGCTATAGTCGATGAACGCGATCAGTGAATGGTCGGGTCGTCGCTGTTCGCGACCAACTTCCCCACAATGTCAGCTTGTGCCTTGTTGAGCAGCCACTCTCCCTCGACGTGCATCCTCCAGGCACTCTCCCAGTGCAGACGCCTTTCGTTCACGCCGATTACGACCTCGTGGGCAGCGCTCCTGCGTGGAGGCTCGTTCTTGAGCAGCTGTTCCCGAGTCTCGAGCAGCTCCGTGACACGTTTCAGCAGCCTACGTCCGTTTTCGCTGTCGCTCAGGTGGTCGGTGGGAGTACGCCTGGGCGTAACCCGATCGTTCCAAACGGCCGCGATGAACGGGGCCGCGCACAGACAGCAAAGGAATCCGAGAAACCCATAGAAGTAGGCGATGATGGGAGTAATGACACTCCAGAGCACCAGGATCACCCCCGGTACCAGCCACTGATTCCGTTCTCGAGTCTTGTCCACGTCACTCTGTGAAAGCAGCTGCGGCGGACAGTCGAGGATGTTGTAGTTGAGCTCTCGTTTCGACGAGTCAATCTGGACCTGGATCATTTTGCGTTTCCTCTGCGGGTGAAATGACCGCCCGAGCTTACGCTTTTGAAAACTAAATGTAAAGAAATACGGCCTTAGTAGGCCGTATTTCTCAATATTTTCTCTTTTGTCTAGAACCCAATCCAGATGTCTTGTTCCGCTACCCGGAACTCTGCCTGATGGTCAATTGTGAGTCCTTGGGCGAAATCAACTTTAGTCGACAAGGTGTCGGCAGCAATCGCGGCAGCGTATTCAGCCAACATCGTCTTGACCTCCTCGGAAGCGGACCAGACTTTGAGCTCGATACGGTCAGCAATCGTGAGCCCCGCTTCCTTACGCAAACCGTTCACACGACGCGTGAGTTCACGAGCCATGCCTTCACGGACAAGTTCGGGCGTAAGGGTCAGATCGAGCTCAACGGCAAGCTCATCCCCCTGCTTTACTCTAGCCTTTTTTACGTTTACCTCATCGAGAATAACTTCGAGATAGTTTTTACTGAGCTTGCCAGTCGGAGTTGTAATCGTAACGTGGCCAAGAGCCTGTTTCACCGCCTTACCAGCCTGGTCACGGACCTCCATAATGCGCGAAACGATAGCCCGAACCTCACCCATTTGTGTCAGGGCTTTGGTGTCGACTTTGGCAGCCGTAGGCCAACTAGAAAGGTGGACGGATTCGCCCTTGTCATCCCAAGCTTTCTGCTTCAGTTCCTGATAAACAACTTCCGCAAGGAACGGCATGAATGGAGCCAGCATCTTTGAGAAGATTTTCATGACCAAACGCAACGTCGCCAGAGCCTCAGCGCGATCTTCTCCCGGAGTCTTCATGCGATCACGAGAACGACGAACATACCAAGTCGACAAGTCGGTCACGAACGATTGCAAGACGCGTGCGGCGTCGGCAAGTTCATAAGCCTCAAGGCCCTTCGTTTGAGCCTCAAGCGTCTCGTTCAGACGAGCGATGATCCAGGCATCAAGAACATGAGCTTCGTTTGGCACGCGACCATCATCGTGTTCTGCGTAGAGCTTGTAGAAGCTCAAACAGTTACGCAGAATAGTTATAAACTTCTTCCCCACTTCATCCACACCCGCCTCGCTGAAACGGAGGTTCTCAGCCTTCACCACCGGTGACGACATGAGGTAATACCGAACGGCATCAGCACCGTATTTTTCCATGACCACCATCGGGTCTGGATAGTTGTTCAAACGCTTGCTCATCTTCTTACCGTCCTCAGCCAAAACAATGCCGTTCACGATCACGTTCTTAAAGGCAGCGCTGCCAAAAAGCGCGTTCGCTAAAACGTGCAGAGTGTAGAACCAGCCGCGCGTTTGATCCTGGCCTTCGGCAATAAAATCACCTGGGAATTTCTTTGCAAAACCGCGTTCGTTCTCGAACGGATAATGTAACTGTGAATACGGCATCGAACCTGACTCAAACCAACAATCAAGTACCTCCGGGATACGACGATACTCTCGTCCATCTATGGTGAAAGTGAGATTATCGATGACATGTTTGTGTAAGTCTTTGACCTCATGGCCAACAAGCTTTTCAAGTTCCTCCTTAGAACCAATAACGTAAGTGTGACCGTCTTCAGCTCGCCAAACTGGGAGTGGAGTACCCCAATAACGGGAACGTGAGATTGCCCAGTCGTGTGCACCCTCTAACCACTTACCAAAGCGGCCCTCCTTTATGTTGTCAGGCACCCAGTTGATGGTCTGATTGTTCTTTACCAGGACATCGTTCATGACGGACACCTTCACGAACCAAGAATTGGCCGCGTAGTTCAAAAGTGGGGTGTCGCAACGCCAACAGTGTGGGTAGGTATGGACTACCTTCTCTTTCGCGAACAACTTGCCCTTGTGTGCCAGCCACTTAATGATCTGGATATCGATCTCGCTGTAGGCGCCCTTGGCTTTCATCGGGATACCGGTCACCTTATAGCCTTCAGCTTCAAGAGCGTCAGCCACCTCCGACACAAACTGACCGTTCATCTTCACATGGAAGAGCGGCTTCACGTTTTCGGTCTCGCCAAGCATCATGTCATCTGAACCAAAAGCTGGAGCGATGTGGACAATACCGGTACCGCTGTCGTCAGTCACAAAATCCGCACCGACAACCCGGAAGGCGTTAGCGTGCTTGGCGAAGTACGGGAAGATTGGGTCGTACGTGGATTCAGAGAGCTTGTTGCCGATGAAAGTTTCAACGGTCGTAAACTCTTTTCCCTTAAACACATCCTCAACGCGAGCTTTGGCGACAATGTACTTCTCTCCCGCGCTCTCGACCAAGCAATATTCCATGTCTGCACCCACAGCTAACAAAACGTTTCCGGGCAAAGTCCAAGGTGTCGTGGTCCAGATGAGAGCCTTTGCGTCAGCATAGGGACCGCTAGTCAGTTCAACGGCCACAGTAGTGGTGATATCGGTAACGTCAGCGTAACCTTGAGCGACTTCAAAGTTTGAAAGTGTCGTCTCACAACGTGGGCAGAGATGCATCGGCTTGTAGCCCTCATAAATGAGGCCCTTATCCCATAACGAACGAAATACCCACCAGATCGACTCCATGTACGGTGTCTCCATGGTGCTATACGCGTTATCCATGTCAGCCCAACGACCCAAGCGACGAATGATGGTCTTCCAGGCAGAGGCGTATTCCAAAACTACGGCCTCACATGTTTCGTTAAACTTGCCGACGCCGAAATTCTCAATATCCTTTTTAGACTTGAGATCGAGTTTTTTCTCAACGATATTTTCGATTGGGAGCCCGTGGCAATCCCAACCCCAACGCCGTTCAACGCGGTACCCTTTCATGGTCCAAAAACGTGGGATCACGTCCTTCATGACGCTCCCGACAATGTGCCCATAGTGAGGCAAACCCGTCGCAAAAGGCGGGCCATCGTAGAAAGTATAGGGACGAGACTCAGGACGCTCATTAACTGAGCGTTCAAAGATTTTATGCTTCTCCCAGTACCCCAAGACGTCATGTTCTTGGGTGGAATGTGCAGATTTTTGGACATCGGACATATAGGCGATAGTCTAAGGTCGAAACGAGAAAGTGGCAAGGCCAAGCCACAAACACAAAACCGCCTGAAGGGGCGGTTTTGTGGTTTGAAAGCGGACTCTGCTTAAAGGCTGTATTGCTCGAAGAACGGCCAGTAAAGCTCGGCGGCCACGAGTGGGAAGTTTTCACCGTTTGGATAGATATGCTTCATGCCATCAACAACGTAGAGGTTGAATTCAGCTGCGGTGCCGACTGAAGCATCTTCGAAAGTAAAGTGGGACACAGGGCCGTTCTGTTCGTAGGTGTAGCTATCGGTGAGTCCCATGATCTCAAGATACGGGTCGATGTAACGAACCCGGACCGCATTGCCTTCGTCGGCCGCAGATTCATCCGTTGAGAATTCGGTAATCTCTTCACCAAGCATTACGCTACTCGCATAAACAAGCTTGGGGTCCAAAGAACCGATAAGCGTGATCGAAGGCCTTGGCACAAAGCCCTCAGGATTGTAGTCGACTTCAGTTCCTAAGTCGTCGACAGTCAATCCACCTGACGCATTGCTAGCAAAAGCAGCGAAAGTATCGGTAGCACTCATCATGAGACTATTGACGAAGCCACCGCCATTTGAAAAGCCAGTGGCGTAAAAACGATCAGTATCAACTGCGTAATTCTCATCTACAAAATCAACCATGGCCTGCACGAACTCGAAGTCGTCGTGGACTACCTGATCGGGATATTCAGGATCAAGCTGGGTTTCGATCCTCGCGCCCGACCAACGAGTGGCGTATTCAGCCACATCGTTTAACACCTTCCCATTCTGTACTTTAGTGTCTGAGTACACGTGATATTTCAGAGCGGTCGGAAACACAACCATCAAGCCTTCTTCATCAGCCTTATCTGTCCAACTTGATTCGCGATAAAACATTCCACCGTTCTGACCGCCGCCATGAAACATAAAAACTACCGGAAGCTCCTCAGTGACGGAAACATTGTCGGGACGATATACGATAAATTCACGACGAGCACCGTCAACATCCAAGTGGTAAACCTGGCCCCCAGTCGCGGCTTCAGGATTATTGAGTGGAGTTCCTACCTCACCAACATCTGCTTGGCGTTCCGGCATTTTTAAAAGCAACCAGGAACCAACAACAATGATGGCGCCAATTAATGCGAGCATGACCCAGGCCAGCTTATTCATAGCAATCAACAAGATTAGCTAAATTTAGCTTATTCTAGCATCTATTACACCTCGCCCCTGGTTTTGTAACGTAAACCTAAACACGTCCGTACTCATCGCGGAAGCGCTCAATATCGTCCTCACCGAAATAGGTACCGGTTTGGACCTCGATAAACTCAAGTGGCACATCGCCATGGTTACGAATGGTGTGCTTGGTACCTGCAGAAATTGTAATATGATCTCCCGCCTTCACTACTGACTCAATGTCATTGAGCGTTACGGTTCCCTGTCCGCCGGTGATAGTCCAATCTTCACTCCGATGCTTGTGGCGTTGGTATGAAAGTTGCTTACCAGGATGCAACAACATGCGCTTGCTTTTAAAGTGGTCGGTATTTAATAAAATCTCAAAGCGACCCCAAGGACGTTCTTCGAAAGTATGTTCCTTGAGCTCGGGGGCGTTCTCGTCGCGGAGTTGTTGGACGATCTTTTTCAAACCTTGGCCACTCCCCTTTTTCATGATGAGGATGGCATCTGGAGTGTCGACAGCGATAAGATCGTCGACGCCCAAGAACACCGCTCGTTTCGCCTGTGGAACAACTGACATGTAGGCGTTACGAGAGCCATCGACCTCAATAGTGGAAGCGGCCTCACTGCGACGAGCAACCACGTCCTCCCAACTCCCCACATCAGCCCAATCTCCAGCGTACGGCACACACAAAATTCCTTCGATCTTTTCCATGATGCCGTAATCGATGGCGATTTTTGGAAGCGAAGCAAAAACTTCAGGCAAATTCGCAAGGTCGTCAGCCAACGTATTAATCTTCTGCCAGAGCTCGGGCAGATGTGTAGCAAAATGTTCAGCCATGACTTTAGCCGGAAAGAAGAACATGCCGGCATTCCAGGCGACGTTGCCCTTAGCGAGCAAAGCTTCAGCGCTCGCGAGATCGGGCTTTTCAATGAAGCGACCCACGCGCTTACTCGTGGTCAGCTCAACATCGTCAAGAAGATCAAGGTAACCGTAAGCAGTCGAGGGGAAAGTGGGATTGATGGCAATGGTAACGACCGTCTGGTTAGTGTCCGCAAGTCCATAAGCTATCTCCGCAGCCTCACGGAAGGCAGCAGTGTCGTTCATCACGGCATCGGCGTGAAACGAGCCAACAATGGTGTCTGGATCTTGTCGAAAAGCTATGACCGTTAAAAGGGCTATGGCTGCGGCGGTATCGCGAGCAACCGGCTCACCCACAACAGTGGCCTGTCGGTTAAAGCGCGACAGCATGGTGCGGGTACTGTCCTGATGCTGAGCGCCCGTGATAATGACAATAGGCGCGTTCAGCAACTCAATACGACTCATGGTATCGATCAAAAGTGGCTGGCCGGTACCAGCTAAATCATGAAATTGTTTGGGAAACTTTTCACGGGAAAGCGGCCACAAACGCGTACCATTTCCACCGCATAAAATACCTGCGATACGAGGTGCCATACGCCACAGAAGTTAGCATAATAACGCTCCGATCGCAATGGTCGGATATAATGCCCGTATATGGCTACGACAGTCTATCTCGGAACTGACCACGCCGGCTTTGCTCTAAAAAATAGCCTCAAGGAGCATTTGGAGACCAAAGGCTTTGTTGTTGAAGACCTAGGGGCTCACGAGCTCGACAATGATGATGACTATCCTCAGTACGCCACTGCAGTGGCTCAGGCTGTCCGAAAACACGCCGGTTCGTTTGGTATTTTGTCTTGCGGCAATGCTGAAGGAATTGCTATCGCTGCCAACAAATTCCAAGGGATTCGAGCAGGTATCGGTTACTCGCTCGAGGCTGCACGAACAATGCGTAATGATGATAATGCCAATGTTCTAGCTCTACCCGGTCGACTGCCGATCAACGATGATCCGCTTGAGATCGCTGAAACCTTCTTAGCCACTCCCTTCTCCGGTGCCGAGCGTCATGAGCGACGACTTGAGCAGATTGAGGAGATCAATAGCCAAATGACTGCCCCCTCTAACTCCCCCATGACTGGGGGAGGAAGCAAAATGTAATATGGAAATCTTGCCAGGCGTACTTGCCTACAATGAAAGCGATTTTAAAAAGTGCTTACTCCATCCCGAGCTCCGCCAATTCGCGGCAACGTTTCATGTTGATGTGCTTGATGGTTCACTTTTTAATGCGACGTGCTGGGCTGATCCTCAGGTGGTAGGTAGCTGGAAAAATCTTCCAGGGATTGAGCTTCATTGTATGGTGCAGAATCCCCTCTCCGTAGCCGAAGCTTGGCACGATCATGTTCCAAACTTGAAACGCGTCATTGTGCATCGAGAGATTGGCAGGTCACTCTCCGCCGTCGTCACCGGACTGAGAGCGATGCAGATTGAGGTCGTCATAGCTGTGAACCCCTCGACACCTGTCGACGAGATCGCTAGATTGCCGATCGATGCCCTCATGGTTATGGGCGTCGAACCTGGCGCAAGCGGCCAAGCCTTCTTGGGTGAACCGATCCTCTCAAAAATGCGTCGCGCTCGAGCGCTCTTCCCCAATCTCACGCTAACGATTGACGGTGGAGTTTCCGAAGCAACGATTAGCGACATTTCTCAGACTGGCGCTAGCCGCTGTGTAGCAAGTTCGGCGCTATGGAAAGCCGAAAAGCCAGCCGAAGCATATAAAGAATTGCTGAACAAAACACGCTGAGCACTTTTTGTCTTCGCCATTTCGTGTTATACTTTAATCACGTTGTTCGAGCACCGAATGGTTTCTTTTTCTTACGAAATTTATCATTAAAGAAGGCTATGACACTTACCCGTACCCGTCTAACCCTTAGCGCAGCCGCCATCATGTGCGCCATCGGCGCTTCAGTTTTGGCACTCGCCGTTCCCCAGACTCAGGCTCTTGTTTCCGTCAATAACGGTGACCTTATCCGCGGTGAATCTTTTACCGCCGTGTATTACGTCGGCGAAGATGGCATGCGCTACGTTTTCACAAACGATAAGGCTTACTTCACTTGGTACACCGACTTCGATGACGTCAAAGTCATCACCGACGCTCAATTGGCTGATATCCAGATTGGTGGCAACATCACCTACAAGCCAGGTGTAAAAATGGTAAAAATTAACACCGACCCAAAAACTTACGCAGTTGATGCGGGTGGCGAACTCCGTCACGTAACCTCTGAAACTGTTGCCGTTGCTTTGTACGGCTCAACCTGGAACACCAAAATTGATGATATCGCTGATGGCTTCTTCTCTAACTACACCATTGGTGATCCTATCCTCGCTTCTGTAGATTTCTCACCTACTGGCGTCACCGCCTCTGTGGTCGACATCAACACTGACAAAGAACTGATGCCTTCGATCGACTTCGTTATCAACGATGATGGTTACGAGAACATTGAGGTAGAAGTTGAAGCTGGTCAGGGCGTGCGCTTCGTTAACGAAGGCACCGAGAGCCACACCGCCACCGCTGACGATCTTACTTGGGGAACAGGCACACTAATGACAGGCGACGCCTTCATCCGTAAGTTCGATGTCCCTGGTACCTTCACTTTCTTCGATAGCTATGACAGCACCAACACGGGCGCCGTCTACGTGGAGTAAATTTACACAGATAGTGAGACGGTCAATAACAGATTTCACACAGATTCAAAGACGAGCTTAAAGGCTCGTCTTTGCTATTTACATCTGTGTTTAATCTGTAAGCGTTTTTCAGCATCTGTGTTAATCAGAATATGAGTAAGTGATGATATAATCGGTGCAATATGAAATTCATTCATTGGGTCATTTTCGCCTTAGCCTTCTGGGTCATTCTGGTCCCGTTCATCGGCGACGATATTTTCCGAGCCGCCTTCCCCCTTAGCGCCGTTACCGATAACGACCTCGTTCGCTTATTACGTTGGGACGACTTGTTTATTGGTCTAGCGATCGCCATCATGGCCTTAATCGTGGTGACACTCGAACAAACCAGCGAACGTACGGCTGGATTACGCGCCATGCACTGGATGCAATTTGGACTCGGTACCTGGATTGCGGCTGCTCCTTTCGCCCTTGAGTTCGATATGCTGGCTTTTTCTTGGTCGCATTTTGTCACCGGACTGTTCGTAGCTATCTTTGCCCTGATTCAAATCAATCTCGAAGGCGCCAAACATTAAGTTATGCCTCACGTCCGACAAACTATCGCCCCCTTAACCGATGTCAAGCTCCGTAAACTCGAGCTTAAGGCGAATGATATTCGTCAGGACGTTTTGAAGATGCTTACCAAGGCCGGAAGTGGCCACTCGGCTGGGCCACTTGGCATGGCCGATATTTTTACCGCGTTATATTTTCATGTTCTTAATCACGATCCGCGTAAACCAGAGTGGACCGATCGAGATCGCTTGTTCCTGAGTAACGGACATATCGTTCCTATTCGCTATGCAACGATGGCACACGCAGGTTATTTCCCAAAAGAAGAGCTAGCTACCCTGCGCCAATTCGGATCACGGCTGCAAGGACATCCTGAGTACCGCGTCATGCCAGCCCTTGAAAATACCTCGGGGCCACTTGGCGATGGCTCTCCCCAATCCGTGGGTATGGCCTACGTAGGTATGCTCGAAAAAGCTCCCTGGCACGTGTACTGCGCCATGTCGGACGGCGAACTCGCCGCGGGCATTACTTGGGAGGCCGCCCTGTTCGCGGGTAAACACAAACTCCATAACCTTACTTGGATCATCGACCGCAACAACATCCAAATCGATGGCTACACCGAAGACATCATGCCCCTTGAACCCCTTCACGATAAATTTACCGCCTTCGGCTTCACCGTGCTTGAGATCGATGGCCACAATATCCAAGAGTTTGTTGATGCTTGTGACCGCGCTAAAGCTACCTGGGAAACCCCAACGGTAATCATCGCCCACACTATCCCGGGCAAAGGCATCAGCTACATGGAATTCGAACCGGCCTGGCACGGCAAACCACCAAAGGCAGGTGATGAACTTGGATCGGCACTCAAAGAATTACGCACGCTTGGGGGCAAGATTCAATCGGAAATGGAATAGCTATGCATAAACTCGATAACAAAGCGTTTAAGCTTATCGTCGCGAGCAGCTTGCTTGTGATTGTTGTAGCCATAGGCGCTCTCTGCAGCCAAATTCGGGACACCCGTACCGGAAATCCTATGTTTTTCCGAGCTCTAGATGGTGAGTCGGCCATGCAAATGAGCGACGGCTATGCAGTTGCTGGTAATATCGCTCCGTCTTCAGCGCTGATAGGCTACGACATGGATGAATCAGCTCGAGTTAGTAGCTCGATGCCCTACCCCACACCGAGCACGGGTGGGAAAACTGCTGCCGAAGCTGATCAACGTATTATCAAGACCGCAGATTTGTCGATTGGCGTTGATGGCGTAGAAGCTAAGACACAAGAAATTGTCACCATGGCTACGGGTCGCGGCGGCTTCGTGCAATCATCGACCGTTCTCGAGGATGGTGAAGGCTACAAGTCCGGTTACGTAACCATCCGAGTTCCTTCCAACACCTTTGAAGCCACGATTAGCGCCATCAAAGACATCGCTGTACGCGTCGATCGTGAGTCGGTCACGGGCCAAGATGTAACTGAGCAATACACCGACACTGAGGCTCGCTTACGTTCAGCTAAAGCCCAGGAAGAACAGTATCTCGTGATCCTTGAAAAGGCTGAAACTGTTCAAGACATCTTGTCGGTCCAATCGTATTTACAAAATATTCGTTACGAGATCGAATCACTGCAGGGCCAGCTTGATTCTCTTGGCAATCAGACAGAATATTCAACGATCAGCGTAACCTTGCAGGAAGAAGTTCGTATCCAAATCCCAACTGAGAAGTTCGATCTGGTCCGCGACATCAAACTCGCTCTGAAGTACGTCGTTATTCTCGCTCAAACCGTCCTCACCTTCCTAGTCTGGCTCGCCGTTGTCGGTGGCGCAGTCATCATTCCGCTCGGCTTGATTATCACTCTCATTGTCTGGGTCGTTCGCAAGATCGTGGCTCGTTTTTAAACGTCGGACACGGCCGTGCCGTGTCCCTACAGTGAAACACTTATGCCACTCGTAAAGGCTGCAAAACTGTCTTCCAAAGTCTTTCATAAAGACATCCCCCAATTGCCTACCCGCAACGGCTTTGGTGATGGCTTAGTGATCGCGGGCGAACGCGATGAACGCGTCATGGTTTTGTGTGCCGACCTGACGGAATCGACGAGGACCGAAGCTTTCAAGAAGGCTTTTCCTGATCGTTTCGTGCAACTCGGTGTATCCGAGCAGTCACTGGCCGCTATCGCCGCCGGAATGGCCTTAGCCGGTCGAGTTCCCTTCATCGCTAGCTACGCCTGCTTCTCCCCCGGTCGCAACTGGGAGCAGATTCGTACCACTGCTTGTCTCCAAGAGCAGAACGTAAAGATCGCTGGAGCTCACGCTGGTATCTCAGTAGGCCCAGACGGAGCTACGCATCAAATGAATGAGGACATCGCGATCATGCGCGTGCTCCCCAATATGATCGTGCTCGTTCCAGGTGATGCGATCGAGACTCGCAAAGCCGTACTCGCCGCTATCGAACACGACGGTCCAGTCTACATCCGTTTTGCACGCGAGAAGACGCCTGTCTTCACCACTGACAAATCCCCTTTCGGGATCGGTAAGGCACAAATTCTTCACGCTGGTAGTGACGTCGCGATAGTCGCCTGTGGCCCTCTCGTTTACGAGGCTTTACTCGCAGCCAAGGAACTCGAGAAGCACGGCATCACCGCTAAAGTCATCAGCTCCCCGAGCGTTAAGCCGTTAGACGAAGCAACTTTGATCGCTGCTGCTAAACAATGCGGCGCAGTGGTCACGGTCGAGGAAGCCCAAGCAGCCGCCGGCCTCGGCGGAGCCGTATGCGAGCTCCTGTCATCGACCTACCCTGTCCCCATTGAACGTATCGGCCTCGAAGACACCTTCGGCCAATCCGGCACACCTGACGAGCTCCTAGAGCACTACAAACTGACAGCCCCGTGGATCGTGAAGGCAGCAAAACGAGCAATGAAACGTAAACTCCTAAAATAATCTTCAAACTATTCTCTATGCCTCGCGAACCAGGTCAAATTACGGGTGAGCGCCCAAAAAATTACATTGCCGAGGCTGATGGATCGCTCCCCGATACATCAAAAGTGCCCCCAATGGAAGCAACTGTAGTACCGCCCGAATTTGCCAGACGGTATACTCTTAAAAGTGCGCCTGATCGCTTCGGGGTCATGGGTTTAGTCAGTTTTATCGTTGATACACGCCCAAGCAACGTAAATGTAAGCTATTTTGGGGTTCCACTCGGTCCTGATGGTGAACAATATTTTCTGGATGATCACCTCAGATCTTTCAACGACCAGTTAGCTCAAGGCGGCCGCGACATGCGCGGTTTCAAACAAGTCAACGAACCAGTAAAAGACCGAGAAGCAAAAGAACGCATCTCTCATATTGATGCAGAAATTCATAGGGTTCTTGATATTCTAAAGAAGCGCTTAAAACCAATTCTCATCGGCCTGGAGGAAACGGTGAACCGCAGAACTGAAACTCGCAGAGATTATGAAGGCGACATGCAAATAGAGACTACCGCGACGCCCACGCTCACTTGGAAAAATAACAATGAACAATTACTTACGCTTCGCGCGTCTTTTGATAGCTCTGGGGTGACGCAAATTGCCAATTTTACTCAGCAGGCACAAGCTGAGGGCAATCAAAAAATGACAATTTATTTACGTGAGCAATTAGCGCAATTAAAAGCCGCGGAAGACAGTGAAGAGGTCATCAGCCTCAAAAATCAACTTCAATCAGCAATTGACGAACTTGGAGCGTATAAAGGCAGCTATTCGGTTAGAATCCCAATTTATTTAACTAAACACACTGCCTCCGAGGAACTGGACCAGCTCATTGCCAAGGCTCAACAGGATCCCTACAATCGGCCAAGTGGCGCTTACAATAGAGCCCCAAATCATTATGGTCAGGCTTTAGGTGAACTCGGCACGGCCGCAACCATGCGTTGGTACAGCCTCCAAGACGTTGATCTTGAAGCTGACGTAATAAATTTTCCAAAAGCTCATATAGATAGCGGTAGTCCATCTTTTGCTAGCTTAGAACGCGCCAAGCTGAAGGGCGCAGAAAATCGTGCTCGGCAGGAAGCGGAAAACGCGCAATTACAGCTAAAGGAGGCGCGCAAAAATGCAGAACAAGCTCGTTTAACTGCTCTTCAAGCTCACAGGGCAGAAATTAAAACCGAGCTTACGCCCGAAAATCGCGCCTTGATCGAAACAAAAATGCAAGCGCTAGGGGCCTTAATCGACATCCTAAAAAATGCCCCAGCGGCAACCACCGAACAACAAAAAATTATCAATAGCCTGCCCTCTGGCACTTATATAAACATGCAGAACAACTATTTAAACTCAAGCAAAGGTCTCGAACTTATAAAAGAGGCCGATCAGCTCTTGGCTACATTAAAGCAATACGCCACACGGAAATCGACTCTACAAGCCTTCCCTGACTATTGGGATCGGGCGCAAAAATTGGTTGAAGCTTGGCAAGCTATCCCAGAACGCGTCAACCTGCATGATGAAGCTCAGATGGTTATTGAAGAAAATTATATTACTCAACGAGCACTTGCTGAGAATGTATCAAGGCAATTCCTATCTAAACCTTGGGAGGCGTCACTCGACCAAATAATTTCTGCTCAGGTAGCAGCAATCGTGGAGAATATCGCAACCTAATCACCCCGCATCCTGCAAAAACGTAAAAATTGCCGGAGCTCAAGCTGGTATTTCTGTTGGTCCCGACGGCGCTACCCACCAGATGAACGAAGACCTAGCTATCATGCGCGTGCTCCCAAACATGGTAGTCCTAGTTCCTGGCGATGCCATCGAAACCCGTAAGGCCGTGGTCGCGGCAGTTGAACATGAAGGCCCCGTCTACATCCGCTTTGCCCGTGAGAAGACCCCGGTGTTCACCACCGACAAGTCCCCTTTCGCCATTGGCAAGGCGCAAATTCTCCACACTGGCAGCGACGTCGCCATTGTGGCCTGCGGACCACTCGTGTACGAAGCCTTGCTGGCCGCCAAAGAACTCGAAAAGCACGGCGTCAGCGCTAAAGTCATTAGCTCCCCAAGTGTGAAGCCCTTAGACGAGGCGACCTTAATCGCCGCCGCTAAACAATGCGGCGCCGTGTGCGAGCTCTTGAGCGGCACCTACCCCGTTCCCGTTGAACGCATCGGCCTCGAAGACACCTTCGGACAGTCCGGTACTCCTGACGAGCTCCTAGAGCATTACAAACTGACTGCACCGTGGATAGTAAAGGCAGCCAAACGAGCAATGAAACGTAAACATTCAAAATAGGCTAACGAGTGGTCTAGGATTTAAGGATTAAATCCACAAAAGACGCTGGGCTAACCAGCGTCTTTCAAAAATTCGCGATTGCGAATTTTTGCTCTGACAAAATATGTATTGACATTGTCACTACAAGTGATAAGCTGCAAGCATATGGCCACCATCCAAATTCGCATCGATGAGAAAACAAAGCGTCTGTCCAAGAAAACTTTTAAAAAAATGGGTTTAGATTTGAGTGGTGGTATCAAATTTGTACTCAATCAAATTAATCTCTATCAGGGTATTCCGTTTGAACCACTGACAGAGAATGGTTTTACAGTAAAAAAAGAAAAGTATTTACTAAAAATCGCCAAGGAGGCTGAGGCTGGCAAAAATCTGATTGGACCGTTTAACAGTAAAGAAGCCGTTGAATATCTGAGAAAGCTCATGTGATCGTCAACTTTCACAGGGAGTTTAGAAAAGCCTTCGCCAAGCTACCAACGGCCTACCAGGAAAAAACCGTCAGTGCGATTGATAAATTCACAAAAAATCCCCGTAACCCAGCCCTCGCCGTACACACACTTAAGGGCTCGATGCTGGGTAGATGTGCCTTTTCAGTCACTGCAAACATCCGAGTGGTGTTTACCTATCAAAACAAGTCGACTGTGCTCATGCTTGATGTTGGTGGGCACGATCAGGTATATTAAGTTCTCTATGGATCTGATGCGAATTAACAAATACCTAGCCGATCGTGGCGTCTGCTCGCGCCGTGAAGCTGACAAAATGGTAGCCGATAGCCGCGTCATGGTGGACGGCAAAGTCGCCGTAATGGGTCAGAAGGTTACCGGGCAAGAAGTTATCGCCGTTGACGGTAATCAGGTGGTCGCTAACAAGTCGACCCGGGTTTATATTGTTTACAACAAGCCAGTTGGAATTATTTGTTCAACCGATCCCAAGGCCAAGGATAAGATCGTGGATGCTGTTGGTTATCCTGAACGTATTTTTAACATTGGACGCCTGGACGTAGCCTCGTCTGGTTTGATTTTGCTCACCAACGACGGCGATATCGTGAACAAGATTCTCCGAGCTGAAGGTAAACATGAGAAGGAGTATATCGTTAGTGTTGATCGTAAAATCACCCCGGACTTCTTAGATAAAATGCGTAAAGGTGTCTTGATCGATGATGAAAAGACCCTCCCGGCTCGCATTGAACAGGTGGCTGAATATACCTTCAAGATCATTCTCGTCGAAGGCCGCAATCGCCAAATCCGCAAGATGTGTGAGGAGTTAGGCTTCACGGTTCAGTCACTTCAGCGCCTACGCATCATGAATATCGAAATTGGTGGCTTGAAAACCGGTGAATGGCGTCATCTTACCGCCGGCGAGGAAGCAGATTTGATGGCCACACTCGCTTAATCCTATGGAGACCGTTCTTTGGATCATCGTTCTCCTCATTCTCTGCTCGGCCGCTGTCGCTGGCTTCTCGGCTGCACCTTGGCTCCCCACCAAACCCAGTCAGCGTAAGCATCTCCTCAACAATTTACAGCTCAAAAACGGCCAAACCGTGGTCGATCTTGGCTGTGGCGACGGCGTGATGTTGTTCACGGTCGCTCGCATGTACCCAGAGGTGATCTGCATCGGCTACGACATCTCACTTCTTCCCCTTTTCATTGGCTGGATCCGTAAATTCCTGTTTTTCAAGGCCTACCGCAACGTTCACATCCGTTTTGGTAATCTTTTTACCCAAGATATTCATCAAGCCGACGTAGTTTTTATCTTCCTACTCTCCAAATGCTATCCCAAACTGTTAACCAGTCTCAAGGGTAAAATCTCGCCAGCGGCAAAAGTAATCATTGAAGCTTGGCCATTGCCTGAAATCGATCCCGTTGAAACGCTCAAAGCCGAGGGATTGCTCCCAGTTTACATTTATACAGGTGAGATCTTTCGGGCCTAACACCATCAGGGTAGACTGTGAGCACTATGCTCGATCTCCTCTCTATCGGCGCGATCAAACTCGACACTTTCATTGTTCTGCCCGAAGCCTCTGTCATGTGCGAATTGAAGTCGGTTGAATGCAAACTCTGTATTGAATATGGCAAAAAAATCCCTGTAGCCGCCTTTGCGACTCAGATCGCCGGCAGTGCCCCAAACGTCGCCGCAGGTCTAGCTAAGATGGGTCTCAAGACAAGCGTTATCAGCTACATGGGCGCTGATCCTGTTTATCATCAAGCCATGGCTTTTTTAAAACAACAAAAAGTAGCCTCTAACCTTGTAAAAAAACAGAGGGGCTTTCACTCAAGTTCAGCTGTTGTTTTGAACTTCAAAGGCGAGTCAACGCAGCTCGTCGATCACATTCCTCATGAGTATCGCCTACCTCCCTCAACACCAGTCTCGAAGTTTATTCATATTTCAGAGCTCGGTGGTGGCTACGAGAAGCTTTATCGAGACGCTATTGCACTTGTAAAAAAACGCGGTGTTCGTTTGAGCTTCAATCCAGGCTCGATCCAGATTCATGAGCAGAAAAAGGCTTTCTTCGAGCTTATCGCCGTTACTGAAGTTTTATTCTTAAACATGGTGGAGGCGCGAAAAATCGTAAAAGCTGAGAATGGTGAAGAAATTCAGGGCATCATGCTAAAACTCAAGGCTCTTGGCCCTCACTACGTGGTGGTTACCGACGGCCAAGGCGGCGCCTACGCTTTTGACGGCGAAGACCTTGTTCATGTTCCGATGTTCCCAGGAAAACGCGTTGAAGCCACTGGCGCCGGTGACGCTTTTGCTACCGGCTTCTTGGGGGCGCTCTTAAAAGGCAAAAAGCACGATGAAGCCCTGCGCTGGGCCTCGGTTGATGCCGCCTCGGTGGTCGGTAGCGTGGGGCCAACGACTGGATTACTCACCCATACCGATATCCAAAAACGACTTGCGGCCAGAAAATCATTCAAAGCTCAAGGGGTCTAGAAATTAACTTCTGTATGCATTTTCCATTCTTCATACTGCCCTTCGATCATCGCAACGGCCTAGCTCGCGATGTTATGGGTACCACCTACCCCTTTTCCGAAGCCGATCTCGAAAAGGCTAAGGAGCTGAAAAAGATGGTATTCGAGGCCATTCTCCTGGTTGACGATGATTACGAAGGCTCTGGAGCCCTCGGGTCTTTATTCGATGAAGAAACCGCCCTTGACGTCATCCTTGAAGCTCAAAAAGTTGGCTTGCCCGTGACCGTCTCCATGGAAAAAAGTGGCACCAAAACACTTGAGCTCATTCACGGCGAAAAGTTTGGTGAACGACTAAACGAACTCCGTCCGACATTTGGAAAAATTCTCGTGCATTATCATCCAGGTCAAGAAGATGAGAACGCCAGCCAACGCCAAACCATTAAAGAGGTCTCAGATTTTTGCGAGACCAACGGCGTGCCACTCATGCTCGAGATCCTACTCGATAAAAAGCAAGGCCATACCGCCGACGACATGCTCAAAGTCTTTTCCGAGATTCACGAAGCCGGCATCAAGGTTGGTATTTGGAAGATCGAAGGCTTTGATAAGGCCGAGGACTGGACTAAGATCGCCCCAGAAGCCCAAGCACCGATGATTATTCTTGGACGTGGTCAAAATGCCTCCGCCGTAGAGACTTGGGTGCAGGCAGCCGCCAAAAGTGGCGTCGTCGACGGTTTCGCCATTGGCCGCACCATCTTCCAAGACGCGCTCTCGGCCTACATGCAAGGCACCGTCTCACGTGCTGACGCCATCCAGAAAGTCGCCGATAACTTCAAGCGCTTCATTCAACTCTGGGAGAAGAATTCAGTTCAAAAATAATCTATGTTTGACGTTATCTCCATCGGCGCAGCCACTCGCGATGTCTTCCTGGTCTCAAAAGAGTTCCAAATCATTAACTCACCGCGTTTTGTAGGCGGACAAGGTGAATGCGTGGCCCTAGGAAGTAAGATCGACGTCGACGAACTTGTATTCTCCACCGGCGGTGGCGCTACTAACGCTGCTACAACTTTTGCCAAACTTGGTTTTTCCTCAGCAGTTGTGGCTCGAATTGGTAATGACGATTCTGGCGCAGCTATTGTAAAGGAACTCACAAAATACAACGTGGATACCACGCTGTTGCGAGTACTTCCCAAAGAAAATACTGCCTATAGCACCTTGCTGACAGCTAAGAACGGTGAGCGTTCTGTACTGGTACACCGGGGCGCTTCAAGCACGTTTAGCGTTAACGACATTCCTTGGAAGAATCTCAAGAGCCAGTGGCTCTACATCACTTCCCTAGCCGGGAATATCGAACTCTTACAAAAGATTGTGACCCAGGCCAAGAAGAACGGCACAAAAGTCGCTATCAATCCTGGTCGTGGCGAGTTAAAGCGTGCCGTTGAGATGCGTGAACTTTTGTCATCGCTGTCCGTACTCATTGTAAATCTTGAAGAGGCTCAAATGCTCGCCGAATCAGATGAGAAGAATGGCGCCAAACTTTCCAAACTCTTGTCCTACCCCGGTCTCACCGTGATTATTACAGACGGTCCTCGTGGCGCGCACGCTCATACTGAAGGTAAAACCTGGTTTGCGCGTACAAGCGGGGCTAAGTCCGTCTCACAAACAGGTGCTGGTGACGCTTTCGGCTCGGGACTAGTAGCATCGATCGCCAAAGGCTGGAGTCTGGATGACGCCTTACGTGTCGGCACACTGAATGCCGAAGCAGTGATCCAAAAATTTGGTGCGAAGGCTGGTATACTTGCCAAGTGGCCAAACAAAAAGCAATTATCGATCATCAGCGTTAAGCCAGTGAAGTGACAGCCCCTCCTGGCCTCCCCATAACTGGGGAGGAAGGCAGGTGCATTAGGGGGATATGCCTAGCAAACACGCGTTTATTTTGGCGCTCATGGCTGGAGCTGGCGCTCTCCTTGTAGTTTTGGCTGGAGTTTTAAGTATCGAACTGCTCAATGCCGCCGAGCCGTACCTGAGCGGAAAAAGCGCGCAGGTGGAGAACGCTAAACCCGTGAACGCCCCTCAATTGATCACTAAACTCGAAGGTGCCAGCGTTAAAATTGTTGAACAAGATAAAAACGGACGGGCTGTGCGCACGATCTATTCCTCTGATCTCAATGATCAACTGGCTGATTTTAGTCTTTTTGCTGTTCCGCAAACCAATTACGACGGCAGAGTCTACGTAATCTCAGTCCAGGATTCGGAAGGCGCAACCTTAATCGTATATCCGCTCACCGTAGCTACCGGCAAGATCTCCCCTGCCGTCATTAACGTCACGAGCAATAAGGCCACAATCTCCCCCGAACAAAACCGTGTCGCTAGCATCACGAGCTCTCCAACGAATAACCTTACGGCTTACGATATCGCAACCGGTACCGTACTTGCCTCTTGGACGTTAGCTGCCAATGAGCGTCTTATCGAAGCCGCTGGCTACTCGCGGACCTACACCGGCAGTGGCGTACGCTGGACCAGCAATAGCTGCTTCGATCACTCAGTCTGGGTTGATAACGTCATGGAGCTGAGAACTTTCTGCATTCAAAACAGTGGTAGCTAAAGATTTTATGGAAACTAGCCACAAACTACACACCTGGATCATCATGTTGCTCGTCTGGAATGCGGCGCTGCTGTTACTGATTATCGGTTTTCTATATTTTGGACCAACCACAGAACCAGATGCCAGCAGAGTAGCCGCGGAATGCAGCGCGGCTACCTTGGAAACGTTAAAAGACACCTGTACCAATCTCTAATATGACTCCAGACCAATCTCCAGCTCCAAGTAAGCCCCATGGTCTCGTCATTGGCCTCATTTTTGCCGTCTTACTCCTCACCCTCGTAGCGGTAGCCTTCATGGTCACCACTCAGGGTAAGATCACGACCAGCGACGAATATATCGCTGCCTGTAAAACGCAGGTAGCAGGCGCTGTGCTTGATGCCACTCGCGAGATTGCCCGTGTCTGCACGGACGGTAGTAAAGTTGCCCCAATAACAGAATCTGTTCCTGCTTCCGGAAACACCATGGGTTTTGATTACCCGGCTGACTGGTCCGTCGCCATCTATCCAACCCCGGCAGAAGCCATTACCTGGCGTGCGAGTCTCGTGCCTGAGTATTTCTACTTCTGTGAGGGGTGCGATGGGCCGTTTATTGATATCTCCCTGCAAGTTGGCAACATGGCCGATCCGGCGATAGCGGCTCAACCTAGTTTCCGTGACTATTTAAACACAATTTATACCGCTGAAAATGGCTTCAGCGATGTGACCATAACGACCACGTCAGCTTTTCGCACCCATCACGAAGTTACGGGTAAGCTCGACGGCCTCTACCAAGGTACCTTTGAAGCTGTTTACCGCAGTGATATAGGCTTATACAAAGATGGAACCCTACAAGACGGTCAGTGGACGAGCGCCTTTTATCTCGATCGTGATCCAATAGAGAATGCCACCAATGATGCTTGGCTAATCGTTAAAGGATCCCTGGACACCTCTGGCTTCCCCCTTCCAAGTTACGAATAGTTATCGCAAAAGTATTCGAGTGATCCTGTATTCTAGGGTAAACTTGCACAGTCAGTTTTCGCCCTCGAATACTGTGCGTCTAGAATACTCGAATACTTTTGTTATATGACCAAGATCTTCGTGACTCGCGAGATTCCAGACCACGGTCTTAAGCTCTTGAAGGCCAAAAAGGGCGTGAAGCTTAGTATTTACAAAGAAGATAAAGCTATTTCCCGAGCTGAGCTTAAGAAGGGCGTGAAGGGTATCGACGTCTTGCTACCGCTCCTAACCGACAAAATCGATGCGGAGATCATGGACGCGGCCGGACCAAGCCTCAAGATGATTGCCAATTACGCCGTGGGCTTTGATAATATCGACCTTAAAGCCGCGGCTGCCCGTGGCCTTGTGGTCACGAATGCTGCCTGCCCGGAAATCTCAGAGTCAGTTGCCGAACATGCCTTAGCGCTCATCTTTGCCCTCGCCCACCGCATTGTTGAGACCGATGCCTGGACACGCAAAGGCAATTACAAAGGTTGGGGTCCAAAAATGTTCCTGGGCACGGACATTAAGGGCAAAACCCTGGGCCTGATTGGCGGAGGTGCGATTGGTAGCGCACTCGCTCGCCGTATGAAAGACGGCTTTGAGGTCAAGATTATTTATACTGATATCAAGCGCAACGAAGCCTTAGAGGCTTTTGGAGCCAAGTTTGTCAAACAGGATCAATTATTGCGGGAGGCTGACTTCGTGAGCCTGCACGTCCCTCTTTTGCCAACGACCCATCATTTGATCTCGACCAAAGAATTGCGGCTCATGAAGAAAACGGCTTTTCTCATTAACACAGCTCGAGGTCCGATTGTCGACGAGCTCGCCCTCATCAAAGCCTTGCTCAAGGGTACTATTGCCGGCGCTGGACTCGATGTTTACGAGGCCGAGCCGCTCATCGACGCCAACCCCAAAGATACCTACGAACTGCGTAAACTCCCAAACGTCGTACTTACTCCCCACACCGCCAGTGCCACCATCGAGGCCAGACAAGCGATGAGTACTACAGCCGCTAAGAATATTCTCGCGTTCCTGGACGGAAAAACTCCTCCAAATGCCGTTAAATAACCTCCCCTATCTCCTCCTTCAAACGGAGAGCAGCTCATATGGCCAAAGTCAGACATAACAACGCGCTTATCGCTTTAAGCCTGATCGTTATTTGTGCCGTCATCGTCGCCTTCATGTTGACCAAAGAAGCTGCACCCGTCGATAACAGCGAGGTTAAGGAACGATTCGAAAACGGAGCAATACAGAATTTTAACGTCCTCAGCTTAGAAGCCTGGGGTTATGTAAGGACAGCTCAACAGGACATCCAAGAGCTGACCCCGGGCCAGCAGATAGGCTCCGGAATAGTTACTGATCCAACCAATCCCGCAGTCTCGTATTTCATTTCCAGCGCTCCAGATCCTGACAACGAAATGGAGATGACTCTCTACAGCGTCTACGCCTACAATACAGAAGATTATACTTTCGAGCGTATTTATCGAGTTTCGTACGGCTTCACTCGAGACCCGGAAAGAACATCTAAAGGAGTTCCTGGATTACAGGAAGATATTCAAATCACCCTTCAACCAGTCGGGTATGACAGCGGCAAGCTGATCATCCTAGCCCAGGATGCCGAGTCGCCTCCTGGACCATGCGCGGAGTTTCTCACTCTCGGCCGCCTACCTGGCGATAAGGTCTACGAGATGCTGAGTCTCAACCTGCTCGATCCGTTCGCTCAAGGTTTACAGACATACGAGGTTCCCGAGGATATCCATAACCAAGCTCTCGAGCGTCAAAACGAGTGCGCCAGTCAATAAACATAAAACGCCTCCGTAAAGGAGGCGTTTTATGGTGGACTGCTGTAGGTCGTCCTTCGAGCCTAAAGAGCCAGGTCAGTAGCGGCCTTAACCGGCTGGATTTCGGTGTCCAGGCGTGACTTTATCCACGGCACCGAACCACTTGAGGAGGTCGGCAACTACCTGCAGCTCAGGGGGTCCACAATGTTTTTACATCTCCATTTGAGTGACGTGTTGAACGCCTTGAACTACCATGTAGCCATATGAATGGCTCTCGTCCCTCTACTCCTCATAAAACAAAAAGAATACTTAGACAAGAAGCTGGGTTCGGATGCTGTAAATGTGGCCATCCGATCCTGCAGTATCACCACATCATCGAGTACTCGGTCGACCCTCATTTTCGCCCTGAAGACATGATGGTGCTATGTCCAAATGACCATGACATGGCGACTCAACATGTGTTGCAAGAGACGGAGCAGCGTGCACTCAAGGCGACCCCTTTTAATATTGCACGAGGGTTCGCTAACGGTCAGCTTTCCATCAAACAAATGGGTAGTTCGATCGATTTCGGTGGTCACATCTTTGAATCCGTCGCAGGTGACCTCCTTAGGATTAATGGAGAGACGTTGATATCAGCTTCTGTTACTAGTGAAGGATCATTACTTTTAGGTATTCGCCTTTACGATGAGGCTGATAGCCTGGTCGCTGAAGTGAGCGAAAACGAGTGGATAAGCCACGATCCACTTCCGTGGGATATTGAATTTTCGAAAGCTGCCTATTACGCGCCACATCGCCGTCTTCGAGCTCGATAAGCGCCTTTCTGTTTCCGCGAGGAACATCTGGCTGTCACCCATCTTGCGCCGTGCATCAGCGAACGTGTTGCGCTGCTACGCGTACCACCTCCTGTAGGAACGCCAGTGCTCGTTCCGTGTCGGAGCCAGTCAGGTCAGAAGGGAAAAGTAATAGATCCGGATCGAGTCCGACGCAGACAACGAGTTGTGCTTGCGCATCTGCTGGATGCTTCCTCCGACGCCGATGAGGCAGCCCAGAGCATCAAGGACGCCGCGATGGCGGCCGGGCTCCCGATCTACAATCTGGATTATGCGCTGCTCGTCGGTGAGTCCGCGGACTACCGGCAGTACTAAAGCCGTGCGGTCCGCGATTTGCCTATCCAAGGCGATCAATGGTCAAACCGGCTCCTCGGGCGATCTCATCGAGCCAGGGCCGCCCATCCCGGCGGCAACCGTCGTTGAGGAGGTCTACAAGAAGATCGTCGGCATGCAGCGAGACGCGACCATCGACCTCGCGGTCGAGATGGGCAAACTCATCGTCGACACGTTCTACAAGGGCGACCTCCAGGGCTGGCGCAAGGCCGGGAACAAGGAGGCCTCGCTCCGCAAGCTCGCCGAGCGGTTCGAGAAGGAAGACGAGTCCTCCGGCATGAGCGCGGCGGGTATCTACCGGGTGGTGGCGATCTACGAGCTCGACAAGCGCCTGTCCGTTTCCTCGCGGAAACACTTGACGGTAACCCACATCCGCTCCGTGATCGGGATCCCCCCGGCCGACCAGAAGCGTCTCGACCAGATTGGGGATCTCGACGACGAGGACGCCCAAGACGCGCTCAACAGCGTGACGGGGATGCGCGATCGCCTGGCCGAGATCGGAACGAAGCTCAAGGAGAGACTGAAGCGTAAGTCGAGCTGAGCAGGACCTCCGGGTACCGTACTGCCATGAAAGATGGCTATATACGCCTTGATTTACAACTTGTGAACTGCTTTCTGGATGCAGGCCTTGACCAGGTCGTCGGGTTCATCGACCGTCGCGGTTGGAGGCCTCATGCCGGCGAAGTCGCGCCCTTCCACGAAGGCCCTTACGAGCTCGACGGCGCGTACTGAGGGCGAGGTCCTCGAGCTGGAAACTGCTGTCACCGACGACGTGATCGAGAGGGTCTACCAGGACATCGTTGGACTCCAGCGCGACGCGACCGTCGCCCTTGCGGTCAAGATGGGCAAGCTCATCGTCGAGAACTTCTACGAGGGCGACTTGGTCCACTGGCGGAAGCATGGCAAAAGGGAGGTCTCGCTTCGCAAGCTCGCTGCCAAGTTCGAGAGCGAGGATGAATCCTCGGGCATGAGCGCGGCCGGCATCTTCCGGGTGGTCGCGATCTACGAGCTCGACAAACGTCTCGATGTTTCCGCGCGGAAGCACCTGACGGCCACCCACATCCGTTCGGTGATTGGACTCCCCGCGAGCGAGCAGAGACGGCTTCTCGAGGAGTCCGAGAAGGAGGAGTGGACCACCCGCCAGCTCGAGGACCAGGCCAAGACCGTCCGCACGAAGGCCGGCGATGGTCGTGGTCGCCCGGCCCTCCCGGCCTGGCAGAAGACGACCAACCTGCTCGGGAAGCTCGCGATCCGCGAGGACGCGTTCGCTGACCTTGACTCGATCGACGAGCTCGAGGAGGACAAGGCGAAGGAGGCCCTCACGAGCGTCACCGGGATGCGCGAGCGTTTGGCGGAGATCGAGAAGAGGCTCGAGACGCGTCTCAAGCGGAAGAACGCCGCCTCGGAGTAGCGCTCAGTACTGCTCGCGGGCGGCCGAACGACTCCTGGCCGGGTGTCGGCGGGCGGAGCTGCGACACTTGCACTGCGAGCGTCTATGAAGAATATCTGGGCGATGGTACTCTAATTGGAGCATAGAGGGCCCAGAATATTATGTAGTTGTGATATGAGCGAGTTCATAAATAGAGCCGAAAATCGTGAGCCCCTACCTGACTCTATACGCCATGAAGTGATGGCCGCAACTAACTTGGCGGTGGATTCCATTACTCGAAACATCGAGGCATTGACACAAGGCGGTGACGTTTTCGACGCGAATCGAGCCAAACAACTGGTACAAATTCGTTCGGCCGCATGGAAATTGGAAATTCTAGTGCTCTCGTTGGCGCAGATATCGGATGACGAGTGGCTATCCTATAGAAAGCTGCATCGGGGTCAGTAATGGGGTCATGGTGGCGACTTCGCTTGATGGGGCTTGCGGCACTCGTTGTCGTTGTTGGTGTGGGGCTCCTTGCTCTTGCGCCAAGCGTCGCACGGGCATTAGAGCACCAAGACACCCTGCCGACAGTTGCAGATTACATTGTGGTCCTTGGCAATCGCTCAGTGGCCGGCAACCTGTCACCACAGGGAATTGAGCGCCTTAGAGAGGCCCGTCGCCTGCTGGGTGAATATCCGGACGCATTGCTTGTCGTTTCTGGCGGCGAGTCCGCCCCTGGGATAATTGAAAGTAGGTTAATGAAAGCGCATCTAGTTGCCAGGAGTGTGCCAACCTCGCAAGTCATTGAGGAGTCCTCCTCGCGGAACACATTAGAGAATCTGGCCAACACACAATGCTTGCTGACCCCCAGCAACAGTTCCGTTATCATAGTTACCAATGGCTATCATTCGCTCCGTGTGCGCCGCCTTGCGCTAGCGCTGAATATGCGCGTCTACCTGAGAGCACCCGTCGATGATAGTGTACGACAGCCAAGGTCGATTAGAGAGCAGCTAGAAGGCGCCTATTGGGTCTACCGAGAACTCGGGGCGCTCGTCCTGACGCACACCCATGCAGGCGTCGACGCACTACGCCGCCGCTTCCAACGACGTGGCGTACCAGCGGCCAAGTACCGGCTGAGCACTATCGCCGGCTTCTGCCTGCGATATGCGTCGTCTTACCCGGCGACATCCGGCCTAACAGTCACCCAACCGCTCGAACCGGACGAGTGGACTGAGACCTACGCGGCCGGAGCGCGCCTATTCCTCGAGGAGCACACGTCCGCCGTGCTGAAGGCCTCGTTCAGCGGCGTGTTCGTCGACGAGTACCAGGACTGCACCAAGGATCAGCACCGTGTTGTGCGGCGGCTCGCGGATCTTCTGCCGTGCCGCGTGCTCGGCGACCCGCTTCAGGGGATCTTCTCGTTCGGCGGTGCGCTCGTGAACTGGCCGGAGGATGTCGCCAGCTACTTCCCGGAGATGGACGAGCCCAATGTTCCGTGGCGTTGGCGAAAGGAGGGCGCGAACGGCATCCTCGGAGACTGGCTCGTGGACGTCCGACGTCGGCTTCGTGCAGGCGAATCGGTCGATCTTTCCGACCTCCCGGCCGGCGTCAAACGATTCGAAGGCACCAGCGAGAACAGGCGTAAGCAGCTGTGGGGGGGCATGCTCGTGGGACGGGTCATCTGTGGCGATCCTCAACGTAACTAACCGCTGCCACGCACTCGCGCGGCAGGTCGACGGCTTCCACGTCGTTGAACCACTAGGATGCCCTGACCTCATGCGGGCCACACGGGCAATCGGCGATGCATCCGGCGGGGATCGCGTCAAGGCCGTGTTCAACTTCGCGAAACAGTGCATGACGAAGATGTCGGACTACGAGACGGCCGCGAAGACGGCGGCTACCGGAGGATCGCACCGCGTCCGAACGCGGCTCAACCAGCTCAATGCGCTCGCGGCCGTTCGGGCAAGCGACAAACTCGAGGTCGTACTGGCCGCCTTGAAGAGCTTCTACGAGGGGGACGGCGTGAGGGTGTGCAGGAGAGAGCTGCTCACCTCAATGGTGAACGCCCTCAAGTTCAATCTCGCCCACCCCGAGCTCGACCTCACGTCATCCGCGTGGCACGTCCGAGACCTCGTGCGGCGACAGGGCCGTAGGCTCCCGCGCCTGTCGCTAGGTAGGCCAGTCCTCATCAAGGGGCTCGAGTTTGACCACGCCATCGTGCTGGACACCGATGGCCTGAACGCGAGGGAACTGTACGTTGCCTTGACCAGGGGTTGCCGAACGTTGACGGTGCTGTCTCCAGACCAGGAGGTCAAGCCTGCCAAGTAGGAGGTGCGCAAGCGTAGAAGCGGACGCATCGTTATCCACAGCCGAGCATCGGCCACAGGTTCGGACGCGGTGTCGCCAACACAAAACCGCCTCGACTGAGGCGGTTTTGGTGCTGTACTTAGCGAATTCGAAATGGACTAACATGGTGGACTGACGGGGACTCGAACCCCGGACCCTCTGCTTGCAAAGCAGATGCTCTACCAACTGAGCTATCAGCCCGTGAGCGTGAGTAGAGTAAGCAATTTAAAGATTTTTGGCAAATACATTCCCGTGACTATCCCCTACTACAAATTCTATCAGCCATTGAAACAAGGTAGAATGTAGGCATATGAACGAATTCCCCCGTGGCTATCGTCCGCCCAGCATCGAACGCCAACAGGCTGGAACGGAAACACGGATAGAGGGAAGCCACGAAATACTTCAGGCTGTTACAGAGCAGATGACTGACCTCGTCCGCGAACATGGAGTCGAAGCTCTCAAAGCGATGCTTGCCAAGATGCAGGCGGCTCTCGACGAAGGACGCGGCTTCCGGGCAGAAGAACTTCACGAAGTCATTGAAACATATCCGGAACGTTCAAAATTTCAAGAAGCAGCTTTAAGCTATTTAGAACAAAAGGGCTTCGTCGAAAGAACTGGCAATGGCTCCATGATCGTCGACAGCGACCGACTATTTACAGAATTTTCACTCAAGCATTTAGACCGATTAGCCGGCCAACCATTTAAAGGGCTGGAAAGTTATAACTCCAGCCGACTGGAATTTCTTGGTAACGCCTTTGCAAACAAGGATACCGTCCTGCGACGTGACTTCGAATCTGACCCAGAGACTCAACCGAAACCTTTTTTCTATTTACCGGAGACCAGAGAAGAGGCATTGGACCCTGAAAAAATTCGTGCCAGTCAATTTCATTTTGGCCTATGGGAAGTCCCCATGGCTACACAAGGTGCTGATAAACGAGCAGTCGACGTCTCCCAACCCGCTAGCATCACTGATCAAAAATTCTTTGAAACATCCCTAGCCGCTATTCTTTATCATCCCAATTACGGTAATGCTCGTCGTGACGAACACGGTCAGCTTGTGGTGAAGAGTGGTGATGGCGAGGTCGGTGTTAGCGGCGAATGGCTGTTCCAACAAGGATTGAAATTTTCACTTGACGGCCAGCCGGGGATTGTAAGAACTCATGCCAAAGACACGATCACTAAACACGCCCCCAGTGTGTTCGAACGTGGTCTGCTGCAACCTGAAGACTTTGGTCGTGAACTCCACTCTAACCGAGCCCAGGAAGCGGTGCGTATTAGCAGTAATGGCGTAGTTAGTATCGGCGGTGTCAAACATTACCTAGGACGACAATTTGCAGGTCGATCAATCCGCATTGATCGGATCAGTGACAACCTGGCTGCCTTAGTCGAACTCGACGAGAGTGGTCTGGGACAACCAGCTGGCTTGATTAACACTTTCGGAAAAGGAGATGAGCGTTTAGCTTTCAGAAAAACCAATTCGACCGGCTTTTTTGAGGCCGGAGGCAAGCTGACGAAGCCACGAGCTTTCCAAGAACAAGAATTTAGCGTCCCTCAGCCCGGTGAAGATCCCGATACTTTTTTTGAACGCAAACAAGCGATTGAGGCGTTTCAGGCCGTTTTACACTTTGACAACGCCTTAAAACAAAAAACGGATACAAGACTTTTTGATCTCGCTCCTGAACTTCAGTCAGAACTTCGTAGCCACGGAGACACAGTGCAACGCCATGAACAACTCCTTTTGGATTTTGTTGAAGCAAGCGGTAAAGACGGTTTGGAGATTGTTGCCACCATCTCTGACAGCGCCGCCTTATTGGAACAGATCACTAAACGCGTCCTCGATCTACCCGAAGCACAGCGTAACGTGCTCGTTCCATCATTGCGCGAGGGTACTTTGGCTCGCTTCCAGGCCCTACAAGAACTCGAAACTAGTCTCAATAAAAAAGACATTCCAGACCTTGAATATCGTAAAGCTAAGCTCATCATCAATGACAGAATCGCCTCCTTAATTACGGCCGCCGAGGATTCGGTCCGAATCAAAGACAGCCTAGCTGAGCCTGAACGACAGAAGGCATTAAAAAAACTGGCCCAAAAAGGCACAGAGCTGGAACTTTTTGCTAAGGTCTTTGGTGATGCCTTTAAAGGCAGTAAAGAAACAGCCTTCGAGAGTATTCGGGGAATCTCTATCGAAACACACAACGCGGATGAACTGGAGGAACACGAAAAGGACCAGATGTTAACCATGCATGCCGAGAATTGGCGCTCGCAGAAACCTGAGGCCTATAAAAAACTCCGGGCTAGCTTAGAGACAGCTTTAACCAACCCGTCCACCGCCTTCTACACCATGAAGAAGAATAACGATCTGGTAGCCTTCATGCGCTTTGACCAACGTCCGGATCTCGGCGAAGGCGTTGTTTACGCTGCCTCCCTCAACGTCAAACCAGAAATGCGTGGGTCCGCCATCGGTGAAGTCTTTATGAGTGCTGCTTTTGCTGCCGAAGCTAAAGATCACATACTTAAAGCTGATTTCTTCCCTGAATTCGTGGTTGGCACCAAATACGTGAATGAAATGGGGTGGGTGATTACCGGCGTTGAGGAGGTGTCAGTCGGCGACGGTCGTACGGCTCAGCAATTCATAATCGAGCGTGATGATCACAAGAATACGCGATATCGCGTCAGGGGTGCCGAACGTATCGATCAACTCAAAGGCCTTCGCAGTCAGACCTTTGATGTCAGAAAAGGCACCGGAGAACTGACACGGGCTGTGGCCGAGGCTCAAACCAAAGGTCAGGTGGTTACTCGTTATTTCGCTGACCTGCAGAATCCGAATCTGCGGACGATGGTGTTTGAACCGGCAATTCAGGAGCAGGGCTTGCGAGAAGTGGTTTAGTTACCCCTCCCCCAATTTTCCATAAATACTCAAACTGAGCCCGATGCAAGGCCGCGATATTGGCATCCTCAATGAGAACCAAGATTGTTCGGCTTGGTTCGAGAGTCAAATACGTAACCGTATTGTTATAAACCTCGGTAGCTGTACGGAAACCGGCGGGAAAATCTTTGAGAAAGATTACCTCTGTGAACGGAGTATTCTGCTCTAAGAAGAACTTATGACTAGCCGGAACATCCGGTACAATGATTCGTTTAATGATTTTCTTAGCGACCCGCTTTTTCAAGTAACGTTGATTAATCTCGGCGATCGGGCCGGTAACAGCTGCGGGATCAAGAAAAGTCACTATTCCCTCTTTAGCGCTCAGAGAATCGGCTAAAACTTCTTCAAAGCCCGATAACCCCTCAAATACCTGAATCGCCGGCCTGCCCGTAGTTAAATTGAAGGTTGAGGTGAGTTTTGGGAGCTCGGCTTTGAATTCTGCCTCTAAACGGTCTGTTTCAATGCGCTTTGCTTCTAAGAGCTTAGCCAGCTTAGTTGGCTCTGCGGCCCGGTAGATTTGTTGTTTCCCGGCCGTAACCGTAGCCAAGCCCATTGAAACAAGCGTAGTTAACAGGTTATACACGTTTCCGCGGCCTAAACCGGAGTCAGGCACCAAATCACTGGCCTTTGACTCCCCCTTTATAAGGAGTAGTTCGTACATTTTGGCCTCATTGGCTGAAAGGCCGAGTTTTGTGAGGATTTCAGTGTACATATAAGGATAGCTAGTAGATGGGTAATGGTAGATGGGATTAAGGCCTAAAACCCGATTCTAATCCCCTGTCCAGTCTATTGTACACTCTTTTGCCAAAGTGGTAATGGCAGGTTGTGGATAGATTATTGGCTAACATTAGCTAGTATATGGCATACATGCCAGCAAGGGTTTGACAGTTCTTAGAATTTATGGTATAGTGTAGTTACGAAGATGAGAACAGAAGCAGCTAGCAAGTCTTCGCTCAACCAACACTTCTAAAGCTAGGCCACAGCGAACAGACTGAACCTTCCAACAATTAGAGAGAGCCCTAGCCCGTGGGTAAATACGGGACGGAGAAGTTCCCTTCACGGTGAAGGTAGAAGCTTCTCAAGGCAGGTTTGCGTATCTCTCTTAAAAAAGACACGTAAACCTGCCTTTGTGTATTTGCTCGAAAGAGCGAAGACATGAGGCGAAATCGTACTGATGGGTATTTGAGAAACGGTAGTCTGGCCTTGTCCAGACGTACATCGCACGAAAGTGAGATGGAGAGACCATTTCTCGAACAACTATCAGCTCTATGGACTCCCCCATCGCTCTCCTCTATAGGATCGAGCTTCGGAGGGACCACGTCGGAACTGCCGGGACATACGTTAGCCTGAGTTCGCTCGGGTAGATACATGGCAATTCCCCCATTGCAGACCAAAGACTGCAATGTGGTAATGAGTGCGAAGGCTCCTGACTCAAAGTGAGTTGGGAATCCTTCACTCCTTATCACCCAAGATATTGGAGAGAGAGGCACCTTCACAACTGAATAACGAGAGTTTGATCATCGATATCTCAATATCGCGATCATGGAATCTCCTAGCCGCCTCCGACGCCAAGCGCCGATGAGGTACCAGCTAGACCCATGATAACGCACATTTTGATCCTTTGATCCGTCCTTATCGGGTGACGAGCGCAAGCTCAACACTCCGGAGGAACTCTCAGTGGCGATGACCTTGCTTCCCCTCCTTTATAAGGAGGGGTAAGGGGAGGTCGTCACCAGTGAGAGCGCCATAACCGCAAGGTTGTGACGCATCAACTCGTCAGGCACGCTGCCGTTCAAAACGGGCTAAGAGACCTCGGTCTCATGCCCAGAACACTGCATTCGAGAGAGTGCACGGCAGTTTGTCTGACAAAAAGACAGACCGGGGATCGACACGCCTAATTTCTGGCTTGTTGATCTCCACCCCACGGCGGGAAAAAGCCGAGGTCGATTGCAAGACCTTAAATTGCAAAATGGAGGACACATGTCCTCGAAGAACAGCCAGATCAACAACCAGATCGGGACCGTCGCAATCCGCGGCGCGGAGGTGGCCTGTGCCACCGCCCGCGCCGCGGAAGCGGAGGCGGAGGCGGCCAAGGCCGCCGCCTCCGCCAAGGTGGCGAAGGCCGCCTGGGAGGCCGGCCTCGGCCGGCGGGCCCCGCCCGCCGAGATCAAGGCCTTGGCCACCGTGGTCAAGGAGGCCAAGGCCTCCTTGGCCAAGGCCAAGGAGGCGGCCAAGGCCGCCCTGAGGGCCATCGCCCCCCGAAAGGCCGCCCTCAGGG
>Ga0163151_10002038_pt1 | contig 32495 bp, 36 predicted proteins | sample OliLakLV19MP5IB2_FD_145596 | JGI IMG/M metagenome (GOLD analysis project Ga0163151, IMG submission 145596) | Freshwater microbial mat bacterial communities from Lake Vanda, McMurdo Dry Valleys, Antarctica - Oligotrophic Lake LV.19.MP5.IB-2 | ecosystem: Environmental > Aquatic > Freshwater >... | reverse complement strand
CTCTAAGCATTACTTCACGAGCTCCTTTTTCAAACCTTTCCTGAGTCTTTGATGCAATCTTTTTCTCAAGCTCAAGTACTTTAATTTCTTTTGATAAAAGCTCGCTTACTTTCTCAAGTCTTGCCTTAACATCAATCATTTCCAAAAGCTCTTGTTTTTGTTGAGGTTTTAAGTCTAAAACTGAAGCAACAAGATCTGCAAGTTGGTTTGGAGGATTATCAGGTGACATTATATTCATGAATACCAAAAAGTCTGCAGTCTTTCCAAGATTCATTGCGCGCCTAAATTCATTTGTTACATGGTTACAAAGGGCTTTTGTTTCAGCCGTATCTGTAGCATCTGCCGCAAGCTCTTCAACATGTCCTATTAAAAAGTTCTCATTCTCATGAAATGAGTTAATTTTTACTCTCGCAAGACCCTTAACCTGAGCATTAATCTCACCGTCAGTCTTGATCATGCGCTCAATTCTGCAAAGAGTTCCTATCTGAAAAATATCCGTAGGTGTTGGATCATTTACTCGTGCGCTCTTCTGAAGAACAAAACATACAACTCTTTCTTGTGAAAAAGAGAGCTCCAGAGCTGCAAGACTTTTTGGCCTCCCAAAAGTAAGCACTGAGTCTGTATTCGGGAAGATAATTCCGTCTCTAATAGGGATTATGGGGACTATTCGATCCATCGTATTAGCACTCTATCATAGCATCTGCTAGTTGTCAATACTTAATTCTTAGGGTTGACTGAGGCTATTCTGAAGACTAAAATTAAACATGCTATGCAAAACAAACTAAAACAAACACACGCTCTTCCTATCCAAGGAGCAACACCTGAGCAATTAGCCAGGAAGCTTCATTCATTCGAGGGGCGTCTAGCAGATTTTATCACTAGATCAGCAGGCAGCATGTGGTTTGTGTATTTTAATGCATTTTGGTTTGGGGCATGGATTATTTTTAATGACCCAAATATAAACCGCTGGTTTCCTCCTTTTGATCCTTTCCCATATGGACTACTTACCATGATTGTTTCACTCGAAGCTATTTTCTTAGCTAATTTTATTATGATCAGCCAAAACAGACAAGCTATGGTTGATACTGTAAGAGAGCTCGAGGAAGAAGAGGAAGAAAAAGAGGAAGAGAAAGAACAGGAAGAGCTTGAAGAAGACGTTCAGGACATTCAGAAAGATCTTGATGACATTAAAAATGCCATGACTTTTATTCAGCAAAAGATTAGCGAACTAGAAAGATCTCCGAATCCAATGAAGAGTAAAAAATCCTAAAGAGAAGACTTTGATTCCATTTTTACCTTAAACCTATCTGCATAGGTAAGACCTTGAATAATTACTCCTAATAAAAATCCCTGGGTCACTCTCTTGCCAACAAATGGTTTTCCCATTCCTCTCAGAGCAAGATAAATAGTCCCGGCGTACATCCAGTGATGAACATGATAATATTTTTTCTTTCGCTCAATAACAACGTTCGGGGAAAGAACTACATTTCTCTCAACCTTCAAAGGAAGTTTCCTTCTTGCAGGAGAATTTGGATTCGATAACACCCAGGAAAATACCAAACCGAATGTTATTGAAGATATTTCTTTAATGTCGTTTGGATAATCAGGCATTAAAATTACTATAACTTATTTCAAAAAACGAATCAAATGCTATAATCCTATGATGAGCAAGCAAGAAAAAGCAGAAAAGATCGTTGAAGAACTGGAAAAATTATTTCCCAATGTAAAAATCGCAATCAATTATTCCACTCCTCTTGAGCTTCTGGTGGCTGTAATCATGTCTGCGCAGTCTACTGACAAGCAAGTAAATGTAATTACTCTGGATCTATTTAAGAAATATAAAAATGCAAAGGATTACGTAAAAACTCCGCTCCCGGAATTTGAACAAGATATTAAACGCATTGGACTATTCCGAGCAAAAGCTAAAAATATAAAAGCAGCTGCTGAAATTATTGATACAAAATACAGTGGAAAAATTCCGGACACAATGGAAGAATTAATATCGCTTCCGGGAGTAGGAAGGAAAACAGCAAATGTAGTTCTTTACTGCATCTATGGCAAAGCTGAGGGAATCGCAATTGACACACATGCCAGAAGACTAAGCAATCTGTTTGGACTAACAAATAGTCAGAATCCGGATATTATCGAACGCGATCTTATGCAGATTTTACCTAAAAAAGACTGGGGAGAAATTACATATCTATTTGCAGAATACGGGAGAGAATACTGCACAGCGAGGTGTAACCATCTAAAATGCCCCCTTCGCTCATTTATTTCCACTACAAGTATCAGGTGACCATAGGCCTTTATTATTATTTTGTGCTTCAGCTTGAGCAGATTTAAACGCAGACTGATATTCATATACATCATCATACGTGTATTCATATGCATAGCCTTCGGCAATCATGTATTCATTAAAATTTGTTCCGTCAGGAAGGAATGCGTATCTGAGAAGTCTTTTATATCGATCCTTGTCCCCTTGCGTATCATCTTTTTCTAGAGTCACAAACTGACCAATGAGTAATTCTTTTGCCTTATTGCTTGCTTCAATTCCAAAGCACTGTATATCCTTCCTAGGATCTACGGTTTCAGGTGTGTCAATTCCGATCAAACGAAGACGCTCCACTTTCCCATCTATCTCAACATCAAATGTATCCCCGTCAACTACTTTTACCACTCTGTGTCCACGCGCCGGATTATCAGGAGCCATCGAAACATTTGGCTGGGGAACAATTGTAGGAATTGGTAAACTCGTGGGTTGAGCATTTTCTCCAAGTACTTCTTTCTCATAAACATCTTCAAGAGCTGGAGACGGCCCGAATTCAGAATTTGTTAAATTTGAATCATTAGGGAAAAATAAAGCAAAAACTGCAACTACGAGAACTGCTATACCCATAATGAGGTTTGTTTGCTTTCGGGACATTAGAAGAAAGAATAGTAGATTGTAGCGATACCTGCAAGAGCCATAATGATAGTGATAAGCCATCCAAGGAATGTTGCAAATGGATGATTAGTCCATTCTCCCATTATTTTCTTATTTGCACTGATAAGAAGTATCAGAACCAATACAACTGGAGCTACTAGACCGTTGACTACAGCTGAGAAAATAAGAGCTTTTATAGCATCTATTCCCGCAAAATTCATAAGAACTCCAAGAAGCGTTGAAAGGATAATTATTCCATAGAAAGCATTTGCTTCTTTTAGCTTTCTATATAATCCATGTTTCCATCCAAAGCTTTCAGAGATTGCATATGATGCAGATCCAGCCAAAACTGGTATAGCAAGCATTCCAGTGCCGATAATTCCGAGCGCAAATAATAGATATGCCTGATCTCCTGCAATGGGCTTTAGTGCTTCAGCAGCATCGGCAGCCGTTTGAATATTAAAAATTCCTTCATTATATAAAGTTGCTGCACAAGCCGCGATTATAAAGTACATTACAAGATTTGATAAAAACATCCCACTCCAAACATCCTGACGCATAAGCTTTATCTCTTTTTTAGTTAATGCTTCTTCTCGAAGCTTTACTGTGGTTCTGCCATTTAAAATATTCTCCTCAACCTCTTGAGAGGTCTGCCAAAAAAAGAGATATGGGGAAATAGTTGTACCAAGAATCGCACAGATAAGAATTATCTGCTCTTTAGAAAACTGCAGACTTGGAATAAAGGTACTCTCAAGCAAAACTCTATAATCAATATTCACAGTAAATGCTACAAAGACATAAGAAAGAAGAATCAGCGCAAGGTACTTGAGAATGCGTGCATACTTCTCATAACTAACATAAATTTGAAGAGCTAGCCCAGATATTGCGAAAAATAAAATTAAAGTAGAAAAGCTGATATCCGGAAATATAAGTTGAGAGGCTTTTGCCATCGCCCCTAAGTTAGCTCCAATATTTATAGTATTAGCAAAAAATAAAAGAGCAGTACAGAGATAAAGAACCCATCTCGGAAAATGAATTCTTATGTTGGCAGCAAGACCTCGCCCCGTAACAAGTCCTATTCGGGCACACATCTCCTGCACTACAGCCATGAGGGGAAAAGTAAATAGCGCTAGCCATATAAGCTGAAATCCATATCGGGCTCCTGCCTGAGAATATGTAGCAATACCTGAAGGATCGTCGTCTGAAGCACCCGTGGTGAGTCCCGGTCCTAAATTCTTCCAATAGTCCCCTGCTTTCTTAACGCTTTTATTTTTCGCAAAGTTTTCTGACAAGCCTACAGTCTTATCTAAAACCTCTGCAGGTGCACCTACTATTCTCTCTATCTGATGGCCAACTTTTTTCTCCACTATATAATAGTAGACCATCTATCTGTAAGCTAAGTCAAGTTAAAAAACTATCCAAATACCAACCTGAAATATGGAATTTTTTTACCTACGGAAACAATAATGAACGAGACCGCAAAAACTACGAGTATCTCAACTCCAATAGCTATGAGATTGACAGAGCTGAATTTTTCAGGTGAAAACCCGAAGTATCTTGCAAGAATTTCAATTATCATAGTATGTACAAGATAAATTCCAAAAATAGTTGAAGCAACATATTTTATTACTCTTTCTACAACAGGATTACTAAGTAATCTCATTCCCGAATCAATGTTCAAGCCAATAATAAATATTAAATAAGTCATAAGCATAATATTTGGACTACCATAAGATCTTAAATAAGAATTTATTTCCCCATTGCTCACAAATGCTGTAAAGAGAACAAGTGTTAAATACACCAAAAAACTATAAAAAGAATTCTTATAAATAAATTTAATTCCTTTGAAAAAATATCCTGCAAGATAATAGCTGACATAAGGAATGAATATCGTAATAAAATTTCTTGTTATAAGTAACGACTTTGGATATATACTGGAAAGAAAACCAATTGAAAGCGTAATCATAAGTGTAAATATAAATATAAACCTTCCGGCTTTTTTATCAGACTTTTTAAGATAATTAAAAATAAATGGCGTTATTAGATAAAGTTCAGTGATTATGAACAGAAAGTACAAATGGCCAACATCTACAGAAACCATTATTGAAACTATGAAATCTAATAGCGACAAACTTGCCATATAATTCATCCAGAAAAAATAAATTACCAACCAGAATACAAATGGTATACCTATCCTCCAGAATCTTTTACGAAAGAATGATTTAGCATCCATATCTTTAGAAAAATCGAGAATAAGATATCCGCTTAGCATAATAAATAGAGGAACAGAAAATCTAAATGCAGAGTTAGCAATATTTAAAGTAAGCCACTCAAATCCACCAACCCCGAAAAAAGGAGGGTAAGAAATATAAGGGATCCGTTACATGAATAAGAACAACTCCAAAACCCGAAATGATCCTTAGGATATCTGCTCCTATCACATAATTCTTCATTTATTTATTCTACAATAATCTTGGAATAAATTGACTATATAATTCTTTCAGGAGATAATAAATTTTATGAAAAAGCTGGGAATTGGAATTCTCTACATGGTAATTGTTGCTTTAGTACTTTCTTTTTTTGCAAAAGACTCAATGCCAGGATCATCGCTTTATCATATCAAGAGACTTGATGAAAAAATTCTTTTGCAAATAAAAAAAGATCCAAATGATAAAGCTGATTATTATTCTGTGCTTTTAGATACGCGGATGAACGAACTGGAAGAAGTTATCTATGAAGATATCGATAGCCAAATCCTACCAACAACGCTACGTTTTGCCGCTACTGCCGGGGAATTTACGCAGCTTGTAAAGATGCATAATATGACTCAAAGGACTCCGAAAATTGAAAAACAATTTGAAAGACATGAAAAAATCTTAAAAAAACTTTCCAAATTTTATAAACCAAAAACACATACTGATGATACAGGCAAATTCATAGAAGATGACATCAATTATTTAAAAGCAAATAGAGAACAGCTTCCAAGATAATTCAGAGCGTTGTAAACAGCCTTATTGCATGGGAGCAGTCCCGTAGATAGTGATGGGTGTTCCGGGATTTGTAGCAGTAGTATGTGTAGTATATCCAGTTGTTGCAGGATTTGCCCACTCATAAATTAGCTTAGCTTCCTCAGGCTTCATATTTATACACCCATGACTCATCGGACGCCCAAAGTTGTTATGCCAATATGCTCCATGAATTCCAAAGCCTCTCCATTTTGGAATATTACTATTATAGAAGTACATAGTCCAAGGCACATTGGGTAAATTATAATAAGTTCCCAATGCTTTATTCCCCCCGCTCATCCTCGTAGCTTGCAACTTAATCCAAATAGTAAAGTCTCCTGTTGGTGTTCTTCCCCATTTTCCTGTAGAAACAGGAAATTCATAAACAGTCCTGTCGCCTTCTTTAGCATAAAGTCGCTGATTAGTTAAATCTATATAAATGCGCTTATTGGATGACGTACTTTCCCCAAGCACAGCTGTCTTAGATTCTGCCATCGCAAACTCCTGAGGAGCAGTAACGGCTTGGCCCATATACTCACCTTTTGTTGCGCTTTCATCAAATTTTCCTGAGAGTTCATTTATACAGCTGACAGAATTGGCACACTCAGCCTCAGACTGCCGGACCGACCAAAACCAAACACCAGTTATTAAAACAATTATTCCAACAAGAAAATAAATATATCTTCTTATTCCTCTTCTTGAATTTGTTTTTTTAGTTCTTTTTCTCGCCATACATCTAGCTAATCAGTTCTAAATCAAATTGTAAATAGGGACATTAGAATATTGGATTTATGAGCCTATTTAAGGTAGAATTAACACACATTGCCGGATCATCTAATGGTAGGATAGCGGACTCTGAATCCGCTCATCTTGGTTCGAATCCAAGTCCGGCAGCAAATAAGGACTATAATCCTAAATATGCTATTCACTGCCCTTATAAGCTGGTGTTTTATACAAATTTCAACAAAGACAAAGATTTATTCTACAAAAAATTAGAATAAGTGTGCTTATAGTGATAGTTTGGTTCTAGACCTTCTCCTGGTTTGTCTCTTGTTTATATTTATTTAAATTCTACAATGAATTTATGATTATTCCATATAAACAAACTCTTTCACACAGCTGTCTTGCGGCTTGTATGCTTATGCTTCGTAAAAAGCAATTTACACAAATTCAAGAGCAAGACTTAGCGCTAAAAGGTTCAAAAAGAATGCATCAATTTTACGTTGCAGGTATTCCTTTAGAATTCGTTAAACAATATGATAGTCAAGTAATTGTGTACGTAGATAATAAATATTTCGCCAATGTCCTTGAAGAAATTTTTTCGCAAGACACAAGATTATGTACAATCCAAAAAAAGATAACTCTATCTTTGATCAAAGCTCTTCTAGAAAGTGGCCCACTTATTTGCCATATTGATGACCATTCTTTAGGAGGTTACTCTCATGCATCGCACTTCATTGTTCTCGAGCGAGCAACAGATAGGTTCGTTCAGATAATCGATCCTTGGACAGGAAAGAGAAGAAAGATTAGCCTTGCTAAACTCGATGAGAGTCTTAGTGATTTAAAGAATCAAATAAAAATGTGTCCTCTCTTATTTTCATTAAATACTTAGGCTTAGTTGGTTGCTACAATGACAAAATGGGTCTTGACCAACACACTCAGCAAGATAACCTAACTCGGATTCGAACCTGCTATAATTACTTCATGAAATTTAATCACTTAATTCCAGAGCTCTATGTAGCTAATTTTCAGAAAAGTCTCGATTTTTACAAGAATATTTTAGGATTTACTTTAGAATATCAACGAATAAACCCTTTATTCGCTTTTTTATCCTATCAAGGAAGTCAGCTTATGATTCAAGAGGATGATAATGATGAGGAATGGCACAATAGAAAACCAGAATATCCCTATGGAAGAGGGCTTAATTTCCAAATAAAGACTGATGATGTACAGAAAATTATTGATTCATTACAAGACAATAATTATCTTCTAAAAAGAGGGGTGAAAGATAGTTGGTACAAAGAAAATGAAACATTGCACGGTTGTAGGGAAATTTTAGTAATGGATCCCAGTGGATATCTTTTGAGATTCTCTCAAGGACTTGGACAAAAATCTGTGAAATCTTAATTAAAGTTTGGAATATGAAATCGATCTTGAGAATTCTGCCAGTATGTTCGAATAGCGTCTATGTCCGCCAGCTAGCTCAATGATAGCTGATCTTAACAAAAAATATTATAATAGCTTTATGGATGATGAAGCCTAAAAGTTAGATTATAATCAGCGAGGATAGTCCTTGCTATATGCTTGCTAGACATTGTCATCTTTGCTCTCATCTTCTACATAAAAGGGAAAGGTAACAGTATCACTCATTAACTATCGACTACAATGAAAAAAAATATCTTATTATCACTTATAGTCATAATTATCCTTGGAGTAATACTCTACTTTGCCACACAAAGAAAAATTGAAACTCCACCTGTCGTGAGCAGTATATCAACATTCGAAGAATGCATAGCCGCAGGTTACTCTGTCCAAGAAAGCTATCCTGAACGCTGCACTACCCCAGACGGTAAAACTTTCACAAGGAATATTGAAAACGAACTTGAAAAGTCTGATTTGATCATAATTGAAACACCTCATCCAGGGCAAGTAATTTCAAATCCTGTAGTTGTAAAAGGTAAAGCCCGTGGCAACTGGTATTTTGAGGCTTCCTTTCCTGCCCGTCTGATAGATGCTAATGGGAAAGTCCTCGGTACTATGTCGATTCAAGCAACTGGTAATTGGATGACAACAGAGTTTGTACCTTTTACTGCAACATTGGATTTTACTACCCCTTCCACGAAAACTGGCACACTTATTTTGCAAAAGAACAACCCTTCAGGTCTACCTGAAAACGATAATGAATTGCGTATCCCGATAACCTTTACTGCCTTTGATCCAAATGCGGGCGAGAAAACCTCGATTAAAGTATTTTTTGGCAATAGCGTTCAGGGTGCTGAGTGTGAAGTAGTCAGGGCAGTTATTCGTGAAGTGCCGAAAGTAGCAACCATCGGGAAAACTGCCATTGAAGAGCTCTTAAAAGGTCCGACTTTTCTTGAGCAGTCACAAGGTTTTAGCTCTGCTCTGAATATTGACGTAAAAGTAAATAGCCTCACTATTTCAGATGGTATTGCCCGAGTAGACTTTAGTTCGAATCTTAACAAAAGTGTGGCAGGTTCCTGTCGGGTTCTAGCGATCCGCGCACAAATTGAAGAGACCCTTAAGCAATTTCCGACTGTACAAAATGTGATTATATCTATGAACGGAAAAACTGAGAATATTCTTGAACCATAAGCATTTACGGGGTAGTGCCTAGTAATCATGCGGTTTAGTGGAGATCTATGTCAATCACTGTAGTTAACGTGAGCTAGCTCAAAAATAATTTGCTTTGAACAAGAAAAACTTTCGAAATGAAACTGTTTATTGTTACTTGTATATATATTCAATAATGTTACTAGTCTAATCTCCCATTAATGCTCCCAAAGAAAAAATACATACAAAAACTACGCTTAAGATGGTTAAGGTAAAAAATATAAATCGCACATACCACTCCATACTGCGAAAAGTTGATAGACCCATTTTTAATCCAATGATCCCCGTACACAATGACTATTGATAGTGTCTCATTTATCTTATTTAGCCTCAGGACGAGAAACCGTTATAGGGATAGAAAGGCTCTTGACCGGAATGCTCAGCAAGCACAGGCAGCTCTATAACTGTTTTCACCTTGGACTGCCACTTTCGACTATGCTCAGGATATACTTCACGTCGTACCTGTTCACTTTGTGAAAATGCTACTATTCTTAACTCATCTATAGTACTATTTAAATATTAGATAGGAAACAGAAATATGTTAGGATTTATAGTTAATATTGAAGATAAAACTTTGCAGAATGAAAACTTCCGCGAAGTACTAAGTACAGCGCAACATAGTCAACTTGTTGTCATGAGTCTTTTACCAGGCGAGGATATCGGAGTTGAAGTACATGATATTGTTGATCAGTTTATAAGAATTGAAGAAGGTGAAGGAAAAGCAATTTTAAATGGAGAAGAGCATGATTTATCAGATGGTGTCGCAATAATTGTACCTGCGGAAACTGAGCATAATATTATTAATACGTCTTCAGATAAGAAAATGAAACTTTATACCGTGTATAGTCCAGCACATCATAAGGATAAAACAATTCACAAGACAAAACAGGACGCATCTTCAGATACCCAAGACCATACATAGCTTCCTGGGTTACGAAACTGTAGTGAGAATCCCTGATCGGCAGCAAAAAATGAAACAACAAATTCTGATAATACATGGCGGAGATGCATCTAATACTTACGATGAATACTTAGAGAATCTAAAATCTTGGGACATTACCCTAGATAGAATCCGGACGAAGGGATGGAAATCTAATCTGCAAACAACTCTTGGTGAAAACTTTGACGTCTTAAATCCTAAAATGCCAAATGCTCAAAATGCCAGATATGCTGAATGGAAAATTTGGTTTGAGAAAATAATTCCACTTCTTGGTGATGAAGTTATCTTAGTTGGACATTCTCTTGGAGCAATATTCCTCACTAAATATCTATCTGAAAATAAATTTCCTAAAAATATTAAAGCATTAATGCTTATTTCACCCCCCTATAATACTCCATCAGTTCATCCATTAGCAGATTTTGTTTTGACCATGCCCCTAAGTAAGATTGCAGATCAAGTCGACAAAATTATCTTATTCCATAGCAAAGATGACAAAGTTGTTCCTTTTACAAACGCGGAGCATTATTTAAATGATCTTCCAAATATTGAATTAATTACTTTTAAAAACAGGGGACATTTTAATCAGGAAGAATTTCCTGAAATTGTTGAAAAAATAAAATTATTGAGTGAGTCTTAATTTTATTTTCCTAATTTCTTCATCAGTCGCAAATCTTGGCTGCGCATTTTCTTCAATTATAGTAAACTTCTCATCTATTTTTTCAAACTTTCCCTCACGATAAACAAACTTATACAAAACCCCTTCTTTAGTCTCCTGTGACCAATCCTGATCGAAGATGGTATTACCCTGAGCATACACAATAGGTTTTCCCCGATAAACTTCATACTCCTGGATCCAGTGAGCATGATTTCCAAGAACAATATCTGCACCATTATCTACTGCTGTGTGAGCTAATAAAATCTGATTTTTCGTAGGATGTGTCTCGTACTCATTTCCCCAGTGAAATGCATTAATTACAATATCTGCGTTTTGTCGTGCTGATTTATTCAAACCAATAACATTCTCAACTGTAGCATTATTTAAACCTCCCCAATTATTTCCCAATTCAACGAAACCAATTAATGCTACTCTTTTATCTCTTACATCAATATATTTAATTTCATCTTGCAAACCAAAAGACTCAATATTACTTGATTCCAAAACTTCAACTGTCTCAGATAAACCATCAAAACCGTAATTAGTTGTGTGATTATTTGCTAGACTCGCAGCGTCAATTCCTGCGAAAACTAAGCCTGAAACATTTGAAGCTTCTCCGCAAAACGTAAAACCTTCAGTCGCAGTGGGGCAATTTTTAATAAGTGGCCCTTCAAGATTTGTAACGGTCAAATCCGCATTTCGCAAATATTCTGCAATTTTTTCAAATGGATAATTTGGATTTTTCTTTTGTAGAATTTTTATATTAATTGTTCTAACAAGTCCTATGTCTCCCGTAGAAATTAATGTTATATCTGAGGATGGTTTTACTTCTTCTGAAATTTTTAATAGATTTGAAGCTTTATCATCAAAGACTGTTAAAGAGGAAGCCATAACAACAAGTAGTCCTATCGCAAGAAATATAATTACTTTTCTCACAAGACATAGTATATCAACATATTATTTAATATGCTTTTTGATTATACTTACTAAATCTTCTACCTGAAATGGCTTTGCGAGGAAATCATCTGCACCAAACTTCAATGCGCTATTTTTCACACTAGGATGAGCCGATAACATAATAACTGGAATCTTACTTGTCTTGGGATCTGATTTAATATTTTTACAAATTTCCCGCCCATCCTTACCAGACATCAATACATCAAGAAGAATAATATGCGGCTTAAATAATGCAATCTTTCCATATACCTCAGCTCCTTTAAAAACTACACCAATATTATAGCCCTTATCCTCGAGCACTAGAGTTATAGCATCAAGTATGCTCTCATCATCATCTACAACCAAAATTTTTTTAATCATAATTATTTATTAATTGGAATCGTAAAAAAGAATGTTGATCCTTTCCCTTTCTCACTATTCACCCATATGCTTCCTTTATGTCTAGTGATAATTTCTTTAGATATATAAAGCCCCATTCCAAAGCCAGGGAAAGTTTTCTCATTATCATCAATCGCCTGATAAAATCTATCAAAGATTCTTTTTTGCTGAAGACTTGAAATACCAACTCCGAAATCCTGAACACTAACTTTCGCTAAATTTTTTTCTTTTACTAATACAACCTTGATGTCTCCTTCTTCCGATGAATATTTAATTGCGTTATTAATTAGGTTCGTTACAACCTGATATATTCTGAATCTATCACCCATTATATATAACTTCATAGTACCATTATAAGTTATCTTCTGATCGGTAACATTTTGCAATTCATTAACTATTGTGTCGAGTAATTCAGATAGATCAAATAGTTCTTTTGTAAAACTTAACTTTCCCGTCTGGAGTCTTGATAAATCTAGCAGATCATTTACGATCTTCTGTAATCTTTGAGTTTGGAGATCAATACTTTTTACTGTAGAGATAATTTTTTTATTGTTTGTACTTTTAACATTATTCATAAGTGATGCAACATAAAGCTTCATACTGGTCAATGGGGTTTTTAATTCATGGGATGCCATATTTACGAAATCATCTTTTCGCGCGTCGAGCTCTCTTTGATGAGTTATATCAGTAACAATTTCTGCTGCAGCAATTATCTTATTGTCTTTATTTTTTATAACTGATGCATTAAGCTTTAAATAAACTTTTTTTCCTTCTTTTTCTATTGCAAATTCTTCCTCGACGCTTGATCTTCCTTCGAATAATACTCGATATAAAGGTCCTTGTTTAATAATTGCGCTTTTACCATTTTTTGTAGCTGTCATTAAAGTATCTTTTCCGATATAAAAATTTTTCGGAAATCTTTTTCCGAGTATATCTTCTATCCTTTTATTTACTGAGGTTATAAGTCCGTCACTATTCGTAATTATTACACCTAATGGCAATTGCTCAATGATCGCTTGTAACCTTCTTTTCTCATTTGCTTCACTTTGTATAAGCTGATCTATATTCTGCTTTAAAAAACCTATGATAAATGCAATTGTAAAATATAAAATCCCAAGAACTATCACTGTTTGAATACCTGCTTCAAGCTCTTGTCCGGTATAGTTCAGAGAATAAATCAGATAACAATAATAGACTATCGTTACAATTGTCGCGATAAAACCTCCGCGGATTCCATCTCTAAAAGAGAAATAGACGATTAGAGCTATAAAAATAAAAATTGCTAAAAGCCCAACATCATCCTGACTAATGGGAATCGAAACTTTTAATACTTCTATCGTGAATGCGACCAGGACACTGGTTACAAAAGGAAACATATATGAATACCTTCCTTTACCAAGTCTTGCTAAAGGATTAATATAATTGAGGACTCTTTCACGAGTTATGCGCATTTAGTGGATGATAGCAGTAATAGCTATAAAAGTGAAGCAAGGGATTAATTACCGCAATCACCCTGAGATGTAGAAGAGAATGGTGAAAACTGTGAATTACCTGTTCCAACGTTCGGAACATTCGCATATGCATATTGAAAATAAACATTTTGTTGATTTGGCAATGCTACATTTACCTGCACATTATTATTTCCATTTGCATTCACTGTTGCATTAGAAATATTGCTTGAGTTATTTGATGTTCCTACCTGATACCAATATGACTGTGCCCCAGACACATAAGGAAGTGTAAGCGTTGCATTCCACTGGCTACCAGACTGATTTCCGCAGAGCATGCTTACTTGTCCGCTTGGTGCAGGAATCTGAACTCCTGAGTTAATATTAAGAGTTACATTTGAAGCTGGTGCTGCAATTGATGCTATCTGTGAATCTGCAATATCTTTATCAGTATTATTTGACTGTGATTGCTTCAAGACAGCCTGCACATCATACCAAGTTGATGGCGCGGCTCCGCTCCAGCTCCAGCTCGCTCCATTTGTTGGACTTACATTGTTAACAACTACCTGATAATTTGATGCATTATAAACTTTTGCAAGAATAACAATTCTTGAATTTGTAGGCGCTACTCCATTAAAGTTAATGCTTCCCGAAATTGTTTGATTTGCTGGACCCGGCGTTGGAGACTGATTTGGAGCTGTAGTTGGTGCAGGCGTCACAGGAGCTTGTGCGCTTGAGTTAATCGTAAGGATCTCATTTGCAGCAGGTGCAGTAATAACAATAGTCTGAGAAGTACCAATTTGAGTACCGCCACTCATAAGCACTCCACGAACCTCATAAGATTCTCCTTCGACTGCAGTTGTATAGCTCATAAATTGTTTTGCTTGTCCTGGCAAACCAGATGCGATAGTTGTAAAGTTGACTTCTCCTGCAACTCTACCTTGAACTGTGATGGAAGATCCAGACGGAATATAACCATTAACAACTACGTTTCCTGAAATAGTCGCATTTGCCTGACCATTTTCAGATTCAATATTAATTCTGAGAGACTCCTGATCTGCTGGAGCAGTAACAACAAGAACATCTGACTTTGAAATTGTCGTGTCTCCTGATTTAACAGTAGCAACTACAGAATAAGTTTTTCCTTTTCCAAGCCCATGAACACTCCAATTTTGTCCATCAATTGCTGTAACTGTTTCACTCTTAACTGATCCTGATCCTTCAGACTTATTATACTCTGAAGCAGTTACAGTAACCTCAGCGCCAACTGGAATAACACCATTTATATCAAGAGAGCCACTTATGCTTGCACGACTATCTGATGCTAGAGGACCGATATTTAACACTTTGAGTAGACCTAAACCAGCTAAAACTATAATTCCACCAACAACTAATCCTAAGAGCAGAGGATTCCTCATAATTTAACGCTAACAGATATTTTTAATTGCTACAATATATCAAAAAATATCAAACTTACGCAGTTCTTTTCTTTAAATTTTCGAGAACCTGATCACGACCTTCTATTTTTATCATCGTTTCTATAAGCGGCAACCCCTGTTCTTTTCCCGTAATAAGAAAATAGATTATCTTCATCGATACACCCTCTTGGTCTCTGAAATTTTTGAGATGATTCAAAATAACCTCATCTCTCCACTCTGAATGATTAATTGTCTCAAGCGTCCCGAGAAGCTTTGCTCCTTCTTTCTTTTCTTCAAGACTGAACTCTCTTTGTTTTTGAGGAGCATTAACAAGATTCTTAAACTCAGAAAGCTTTTTCATTCTACTCTGAGCTAAGCCTATCAAGAGACTTATATGCTTGCTATCAAAAATTGCGCTAAATTCCTCATCATTTCTATAAAATCTTTCAAGCCTGCTTTGAAGATCTGACGGATTCATTTCCCTGATCCAAAGACCATTTAGCCATTCAAGCTTAGTAGTATCAAAAACAGGCCCTACTGGTTTTAAATTCTTTGGGTCAAATAAGGAAATAAACTCAGCAATATCAAATTTATCTTTTTGTTCAGGATGGCTCCACCCCATAAGTGCTAAAAAATTAAGAATTGCCTCAGGCAAAAATCCCTCTTCCTTATACCAGTCAACATTTGCATGCCCATGTCTCTTAGATAGCTTGGATTTATCAGGATTTCTTAAATCTGGAGTATGATAAAATCTTGGCCTGTTCCAACCAAAATAATCATAAATTATTATATGTTTTGGAAGACTGGATAACCATTCTTCACCGCGAATTACATCGGTAATCTCCATCAAATGATCATCTACTACTGCTGCAAAATGATACGTAGGAAACCCATCTGATTTAATAAGAACCGTATCCTCAATTAGTGATAAGTCGAACTCTACTTCTCCCCTGATCTCATCATTAACAATTATATTTTTTGCTTCAGGAATTCTAAGCCTAACTACATGCGGCTCGTCCAACCTTTTTTTTGATTCTTCAATACTTAAACTTCTACATTGACCATCATACATTGTTGCTTGCTTCGCCGCAGCCTGGCTAGCACGAAGAGCATCCAGTCTCTCCTTAATACAAAAACAATAATATGCCCCGCCTTTGCTAGTTATTTCATCTATGTATTTTTTATAAATCTCTAATCTCTCAGATTGTCTATATGGACCAAAACTTCCTCCGCGCCTTGTGCTTTCATCTTCAGGAAGATTGAACCAATCAAGCGCTTCAAAAATTTTTTCTTCTGCGCCTTCTACGAATCTTGCTCTATCTGTATCTTCTATCCTGACTACAAACCTTCCTTGTTTTTTCTTGACAAATGCATAGTCAAACAAGGCTTGATAAATTGTTCCTATGTGCGGAAAACCGGTTGGACTTGGAGCTATTCTTGTTCTTACCATGTTTGCATTATAGTCAAATTCTAATTTATACTCAATATATGCCTACTCTTAGTATTGTTAAAAAAGATTTCTTTAAAGCCGCGAAATGGGGCGGCATAGCATTAGGAATAATAATACTATTGATAGTTGTAATTCGAGTCTTGATTTTTGTAAAGGAGATATTTGTTCCATCAGCTCCTCCCGCACCAACAGTTGCTTATGGAAAACTCCCTCAAATATTTTTCCCCGACAGCATAAAAGGTGATTTTACCTATACAATTGATACCATATCAGGAGACCTCCCAACATTTCCTCCGTCGCAAAAAGTATTTAAAATGAATGTAAATGAACCCAACATTTTAGCTGTAGAAAAAGCGAGTGAAAAAGTCTCAGATGTTGGATTCGACCCTCGTCCTCAGCAAATATCAGACTTTATTTTCAGGTGGAGAAACCCAAATCCGCCTCAACAAAATTTAGTTCTAAATACAAAACTCGATGAATTCAATTTGACTTCATCTTTTCTTAATAATCAAAACCTACTTAATGGAAGAAATTTTACTAATAACTCCCAGCCAATCGGATTCGCAACGGACTTCCTAAAGAGTTTGGAGTTTTATCCTGATGACATAGATACTGAAAGAACGAAAGTTGAGTTCGGAATTGTTGAAAATGGTGTTATAAAACCAAGCACCAGAGCTGTTAACTCAAATGTTGCAACAGTATACTTCTTCCAAAAAGACAAAGACGAAATTCCAATAGTTTATCCTCAAGGAGGAAATTCCTCAATGAGACTTATGGTAGGAGCAGGAGATTTGCTAGGAAAAATTCTTGATGGAAAATTCTCACATCAGAATATAACTGATGATTCTGCAACTTATCCTATAAAAACTACTCAGGAAGCATTTGAGGAGTTGAAAGCTGAAAAAGGATATATCGCTACTTATTCTGGAAGCGGAAATGAAATCGTTATTAAAAACGTTTTTATTGGACTCTATTCTGAAGGAAGATTCCAACAATACCTAGCGCCAGTTATAGTTTTTGAAGGAAATGATAATTTCGTTGCCTACGTCCTTGCGGTTAAAGATGAATGGATAAATAAGTAACATTGTTATCTAAAAAATTAAGAAGCACTTCAGAATCCCCAAATCTATCCTGACTTTGCATTACGACCAATATCAGCTCTTTATCTGTACCAGGTACTAGCGTGGATGTTACCAGCACCTGCCCTGCTTCCTGGGTAAATCCTGTCTTAACTCCGTTAACGCCTGGAATATCTAATAAAACATTTAGATTATTTAGCTCATATTCTTTGCCAGCTGTATTAGTAATAATTTTATTTTTTGTTCCGACTACTTTTCTAACATCTACATTTTGCATAGCAATATTGGCAAGCTTTGCAAGCTCAATTGGTGTCGTATAATCTTTATCATCCGTGAGTCCTATTGGGTCTTCAAAGTGTGTATTTTTTAATCCCAATTCTTCCGCTTTTTTATTCATTTGAGCAACGAAAGCTTTTTCTCCGCCAGGATAATTATCCGCTATTGCTTTTGCAGCCTCATTTGCAGATGGAAGCATCATCGCATAAAGTAAATCTTCAAATCTAAATTTTTCATTTTTCGCAAGATTGATTGTTGCCCCATTAACCCCATCATCATAAATATTCAAAACATCATTCATGCTGTAGTGATCAAGCGCTACTAGCGCCGTCATTATCTTGGTAGTTGAAGCCGGAGAAAATCTAAGATTTGGATTTTTTTCGTATAGAGTAACTAATGAGTCACGATCTAAAATAATTGCTCCTTGTGCAGAAATATACGGCGCTTCTTTATTTTGAAGAGTAGGATAACTTTCAGGAGTATAAATTATAGGTGGTGCGTAATAATTTCCTTCTGGCAATTCTTTTTTTAATACAAAATTAAAATATGCTACCCCGATAAACACACAAAAAATAATTATGATAACAAAGAGATAATCTATTCTTTCTTAGAATTTGCGCAAACTTCATAGAGGATAAAGAGCTTGTACAACGAAATTATTTTTTCTTAATTTCGTTTGATGTAAGTCTCTCGTCAATTCTTTCCATGTCTCTTGGAAACATGCTTGCTTCCCTGATATTTGAGAGTCCAAGAATTTGCATTGTCATTCTCTCTGCTCCAAATGCAAATCCGCCTTCTGGAGGAACACCATATTTAAATGCCTCGAGGAACATTTTAACTTTTTCAGGATCCATTCCCCACTCATCAACATGGCGCATTAGCTGCTTGTAGTCGTTAATTCTTCGGCCACCTGACAACCATTCAAGTCCTTTGCACAAAAGATCCATTCCCTCATTAAATTCCGGCTCTTCCGGATTTGGATAAACATAAAATGGTTTTTTCTTTGTAGGATATCCGTATATAAAGACGAAATCAGATTCCATTTCTTTTTTAACTATTTCACAAATTTCTCTCTCATCTTCAGGATTTAAATCCTTTTCTCCTCGCACGTCGCGTCCGGAATTTTTAAATATTTTTTCTTGCGCTTCTCTAAGACTTAAATAAGGAGTTTCATCTATCATTTTTGGAAGCTCAGCGCCCAAAAGCTTCAGCTCTGATGCACATTCTTTCTCAAGTCTTTTTAGAATGCTCTTCACTACAGATTCAGCCATATCCTTAACATCAAGCCATGAATCAATAAATGCCATCTCCGCGTCAAGAGATACAACTTCTGTTAAGTGCCTTGTCGTTACTGAAGGCTCTGCTCTAAAGATTTTATTAACAGAAAAAACTCTTTCAAAAGCAGACATTACAATTTGCTTATAAAGCTGAGGACTTTGAGAAAGATATGCCTTTTTATCAAAGTAATCTACTTTAAATACCTCTGCTCCTCCTTCTGCAACTGCTGGAGCAATAGCAGGCGACTGAAACTCAAAAAAATCCTGGCTTTTTAGAAACTGTCTAAAATCATCAATTATTACTTCTTGAACCTTGAAGATAGCTTGAACTCTGGGATGCCTTAAAACTAAAGCCCTATTATCCAAAAGCGTTGGAAGCTCTAGATTTAAATCTTCGCCTCCCATATCAAAAGGTAAAGTCTCAGCTTCTGCAATAATCTTTATTTCTTTAGCTTCGATTTCCACAGTTCCCGTGGGAAGATCCGGATTTATATTTCCTTCAGGTCTGGCGTTAACTTTTCCGACAAGCTCGATAACAAACTCCGGACGGAGCTTTTGTGCAACTTCGTGCGCTTCTGGAGATGTTTGAGGAATCACAACAACTTGAACTACACCTGATCTATCTCGAAGATCCAAAAAAATAAGTTTTCCATGGTCCCGTCTTATCCTAACCCATGCTTTAAGGAGTACTTCTTCGCCAACTTTATTTACTGTGTCTCTAATAAGAGTTCTTTGCATAAGGGTATTTTATTATTTTCCGAAGCTAATAACAAGCATGACGATTCCTTGACAGCTCAGCATGTAAGTGCTAAAGTCTACACTTGTGTGCCATAAGCATTTGACATTGTTGTTAAGCAATGATCATAATATTATTTGACTATGGCAGAAGATAATATGAGTGCAGAGAATAGATTAGGCATTGAAGTGCCTAAAATAAAAATTGACAATAGCATAACATTAACTGGTGTAGCGCTAGAAAGAATGAGGACAACTCCAATGGATAGAAAGAGTGGTGCAAGCGGTAGAATCTTAGAGCATCTCGAAGAGAAGGTTGATATAAAAACTGATCCTCTGGAAGTAGCTATTCAACCTGGATTAACTGAAGATGACAGAAGGAAAAGACTAGATGTCTTATACTCAGGCTTTCACAAAGGAGTAGCAGGAATTGTAAAGCGATTTGGTAGTCAAAACGAAGATCCTCATGTTATACGACATGATCTTGAAAGACTAGTGGAATCAAGATCTGCAATTGTTGCAAAAAATTTGACTCCTGTTGCTGTGCAAACTGACGAACATAGATAAATTTAATTTTTTATATCTTTTATCTTTAATTCCAGCTTTCTATTTCCGTTCCATTCATTCATAGACATTGCATAAGCGATGTCAACTTTGTCTCCGATTTTAAAATCTACTTCCCCACTGGTACCAAATATTATTCCATCAATTAAAACCTGGCCATCAACCACTTTAACCTTTAGATGCTTTTTGTCTACGCCAACAAATTTCATATCTGCTATTTCAACTTGCTCTGCCAAAAACAAAGGCTCTGAATTCCCATATCCAAAAGGTGAGAGCTTTTGAATTTCATGAAATAAGCCCCAATCAACAAACTCTAGCGGTAAACCCATATCTATTTTTAATTTTCTAGTTAGCAAGCTCTCATCAATTTCTTTTTCAGCTAGTTTTTTAAGAAACGTTATTAGTTCCGGGATTTTTTCTGTGCGCACTGTAAATCCAGCTGCCATTGGATGTCCTCCGGCGTCAATTAATAAATCTCCTGCTTTACGGATAAACTCAATAATATTAAACCCTGATACTGATCTGGCTGAACCTTTACTAAACTCTTCACCAACACTCACAACAATTGAAGGTTTATAAAATTCTTCTGTAAGCTTTCCTGAGATTAAACCTATTACACCTGGCTTATAACTCTCATCTGAGAGAAAAATTAATTTGTGTGACTTTTTACCTATAAGATTTTTTGCTTTTAAAATTCCGTCCTGAGTGAACTTTTGGCGTTCAAGATTCATGAGATGAAGTTTTTTTGCCAGCTCTTTTGCGCGGGATTTATTTGGGGTGCAAAGAAAACGTAAACTATCCATTGCGCTTTCGATTCTTCCCATCGCATTGATACGCGGCGCAATAACATGCCCTATTTCATAAACTCCGATATTCTCAGGAGTCAAACCTGCTAATTTATATAGTTCAAGTAATCCTGGTCTTTCTGTCTTCCTAAGCTTTTTAATTCCAAACATCAAAATATTTCTATTGAAATTTGTTAACTGCATCACATCAGCAACAGTTGCCAAAGCAACCAACTCTAGATGACGACTTAAATGTCTTTTATTTGAACTTTCCTCCAGAATTGTTCCCAAATACCATGCAACTGCAGAACCACAAATCTTCGTGCTATGAACTATTGAAAATGCATCTGGAGTTTTTTCATCAGTTACATGATGATCCGTAATAATTACATCTATCTTCAAACTTTTTGCGTAATCAACTGCTTTACCTGCAACAATTCCATTATCAACAGTTATGATCAGTTTTGTATCACGATAAATTTTAATTAAATTATCAATTCCTTTGATAGATAAACCATACCCTTCTTCTTCCCTATGCGGAATATAAGGCATAACATTTGCCTTTAGATCATTAAGAATTTCCCAGAGTACTGCAGTGCCGGTTATTCCATCGACATCATAGTCTCCATAAATAATTATTTGTTCTTTTTCATTTATCGCAGCTCTTATTCTGTCAACAGATTTTTTTAAATTTTTTTTATCAATTCCCAAATTTTCTTCTGTTAATGAATCCAGTGTGGGGTTTAGAAAATTATCGATATCTTTTTTAATTTTTATCCCTCGGTTTTCAAGAAGAATATTAATGATAATACTTGAATCAAACTTTTCCGAATCGATTTTAAACCTGCTTTGTAGATCCCATTTCTTCATAATTTCTATACACCTATAATGTTGCTATACTATAACAAAGAAGGAAATTCGAGACAATGATTCAAAAAATTCCAAAAGAAATTTTAAAGATTTACGAAACAATTGAAGATAGTGGTTTTGAAATATATTTTGTTGGAGGATGTGTTAGAAATCTTCTAATGGATATCCCGATTAAAGACTGGGACATGACAACAAGTGCAACACCAGAAGAAATTACCAATCTTTTCAATGATTCCTACTATAATAACGATTTTGGAACAGTTGGAATTCCGGTCAATGAAAATTCCGTTGTAGAAGTTACTACTTATAGAACTGAGCATGGATTTTCCAATAAAAGGCATCCCGACAAAGTAGAATGGGGAAAAACAATCGAAGAAGATTTATCGCGCAGAGACTTTACAATGAATGCTATCGCTTTCAAATTGATCGAAAATAACAAACAAGAATATGTTGACCCCTACAATGGGCTTGAAGACATAGAGGAAAGAATAATAAGATGTGTCGGAAACCCCAAAGAAAGATTTAAAGAAGATGCCTTAAGACTTATGCGAGCGATTAGATTTGCATCTCAGCTTAATTTTGATATTGAAGAAGATACAGGGCGCGAAATAAAAGCTGATGCGAAACTTATAAAAGATATTTCCTGGGAAAGAATTCGCGATGAGTTTATGAAGATTATGGAAAGCCCAGATCCAGTCAAAGGAATTAATCTTCTTAAGGAAGCTGGAATATTGGAAATAATTCTACCGGAGCTAATGGAGGGTATTAATGTTTCTCAAGTAAGACCAGGGCGCCATCACACAACGGATGTCTATACACATAATGTTATGTCTCTTAGGCATTGCCCTTCCCCTGATCCGGTGATTAAATTTGCAGCTCTTCTTCATGATGTTGGAAAACCAAAAGTCCGAGGAGAAGACAAAGACGGTCTTGTAACTTTTTATAATCACGAAATGTCAGGAGCAAAAATGGCTTATGAGATATGCCAGAGATTTAGATTCTCGAAAAAAAATACTGACAAAGTCGTCAATTTAATCCGCTGGCATATGTTCTCAGTTAATGAAAATCTTTCTGATGCGGGAATCAGAAGATTCATACGAAGAATTGGAGCAGAAAATGTAGCTGATATGATGGATCTTAGAATTGGTGACAGACTTGGCGGCGGAACCCAAACCGCAGAATCCTGGAGACTTAAAAAATTCAAGGAAAGAGTTGCAGGAGAGCTCGCGCCAAAGCCATTTGGAATAAATGACTTGGCAATTGATGGCAATGATGTAATGAAAGAACTAGATTTAAAACCCAGTCCTGAGATTGGAAAGATTTTACAGAAACTATTTGAAGAGGTGGATGAAGATTTATCAAAAAATAAAAAGGAATTTTTAATGAAGCGATTAAAAGAATTGAACCAATATGGAACCTAAAGGAGACAATAGAAGAAGTCCAAAAAATGTTACTCCACCGGATGCTTCTCCGTCGTTTTCCAGAAGAGAGTTTATCAAAGCTGCTGTACCGGGTGGATGGATCGGCGAAGCTAGAAAGAATGGTATATCCAATTTATCAACTCCGGCAAGAGTTAGCCTCACAAAAGATGCAGCGCTTATTTTAGGGTCTGGTGCATACGCCGCCTTACAATCAACTCCAGAAAAAGAATTAACATTTAAAGAGCAAATAGCTAGAATTTCCTGGGAAGACTTAAAAAACCCAGAAAGATTATCAGCCATATCAAATGAATTTGCAGAAAAATATCTTAAGCTAACAAAATCTACAAGAATTACAAAAGAAGATCTAATTGGTGAGGGAAAATTAAACTTTTATCGAGATCAGCAAAGCTTTGTAGATGGTGTTCGTGAAGAAACAGAAGACTTTTCTCCAAGAGCGACACTATGGGGATATACGCATTATGAGTCGAGGAGAGTATTTCTTAATATTGAAAGCTTAATGCAACAGGCTCAGGGGTCTGGAGCGGATGCAGGGAGCACGCTTCTCAATGCTCTGTGGCATGAATGGGGACATCTTGATATTACGGAAAGAACTACGGGAGAACTTATTAACAATCCTACAAATTCATATGCAAGAATAAATACTGCAACTGGTAATCAAGAATTATTCAGATCATATAGAGGTGCGCAGGTTTATTCAGATACTGATACTACATTTGCAAGATTTGAAGAAGTTTTAAATGAATCTATCACGTTAGCAAGAATGGCAGATCAAGTTGGACTGAGTAGCATGTTCTCAGCAGGAGATTACTATCAAAACGGTGTAGATTTTTTCCCAAGATTTCTTTCATCATCTGGAATTGACTTAAGCTCAATTTATAAAATGCATGCTGAATCTGATTTTGAAGGATTAGCAACTCTTGTTGGAACGAATCTACCAGGAGATCAAGATCCATTGATAAAAGGTATGCGTTTATTTAATGGAGTCTCTTTATCTGATCCAAATTTAATCCAACAAACAGGTGTATTTGATAGGATTAGGAACTAATGCTAGAATAGAGCAATGGATAAACAAAAACTACAAAAAGATCTGATAGATGCGATGAAGGCGCAGGATGAAGTAAAAAAATCTACTATCCGCATGCTTATGTCTTCTATTAACTACTACCAAACAGAAAAAGGCGGCGCCGGATACGAAGCAATTCCTGAAGAAATCTTACAAGTTATTGAAAAAGAAGCAAAAAAAAGACGCGATTCTATTTCGGAATATGAAAAAGCTAATAGACAAGATCTCGTAGATCAGGAAACAGCAGAGCTTAAAATACTTGAAGCTTATCTTCCTGAAAAAATGAGCGAGAAAGAAGTTACAAAAATAGTTGAAGAAACAATTACAGAAACTAGCGCAACAAGTATGCAAGACATGGGCAAGCTCATGGGAGCACTAAATGGCAAACTCAAAGGAAAAGCAGATATGGGAATGGTAAGCAATCTCGTCCGCCAAAAACTCAGCTAATTATCTTCCACATCCACTGATATGGTTTTCCTTTTTCAACCCCTGACTTTCATATTCATCTTGACGATCCTTATCTTCTTAAATTGCTACCAAAATAGAGGATTCATTACGGGAAATTTTATCTTTTAATCTAAACTCAGAATCTGTTTCGGGATCAAACCAGCCTGAGTCTCCATACAATTTTTTAACTGATTCAAAATCAGAATCAAGATATTTTCTTATTTTTATTTGCATTTCTTTTAACGCTCCACTCGTGCCAGACGACAAGAATTGGGGAGGCTGTAAAGATAGAAGAATAAGTTCCAGATGCAAGTCCTATTATTAATGCAAATACAAACCATCTGATGCTTTCTCCTCCAAATAATAAAAGAGCGAGTAGTACCAACAGAACTGTAATAGAGGTATTAAGCGAGCGGCCAATTGTTTGAAGAGTAGAATCATTAACAACCTGCGCAAAATTTTCCGCAGATTTTCTTTCCAGATTTTCGCGAATACGATCAAATACTACGATAGTATCGTGCACTGAGAATCCGATAATAGTAAGTAAAGCTGTGACAAACAGAGCATCTATTTCAACATTGAAAAAATATCCCAGGATTGCAAACACACCAACTACCACCAAAACATCATGAATAAGAGCGAAAACAGTCGAGACTCCAAAGCGAATAGAGCTTGCTGGTTTTGGCACCTTACGAAAAACTATAGAGATATAAACAACCACAAGAAGAGACGCTATTAGTGTTGCTTTAATAGCATTTAAAGCTGTTTCTGCTCCAATTGTCGGACCTATTGTAGAAAACTCTTCCTGCTTCGCGTTGCTATATTCTTCCGTGAGTTCTGAAACAAACTTAGCATTTTGTTCTTGCTCCATCAAGCTGGTCCGGACAATAAGAACTTTTCCTGATTCCTCACTAGAAACTACATTTACATTCTGGGATTCAAGTGAATCCTCAACAAAATTTTTCTGTGCATCACTTACTGCTGCAGGAAAAGAAACGGTCATTCTAGTCCCTCCAGTAAAGTCTATTGAAAGATTTAAACCATTAATTGCCAGGAAAACTAATCCCGGCACCATAATAAGAAGTGAAATTGCAAAGTAAATGTATTTATATTTAATAATATTCATATTTATTTATAAGTTGCTCTTAAAATAGTTCTTGTTATAGTAATTGCTGAGAACATCGAGATTATGACACCAATCGCAAGAACGAGAGCGAATCCTCTGATTATTCCTGTGCCAAACGAGTAAAGAATTACGCAAGTAATTAGAGTTGAAACATTCGAATCCCGTATTGAGGTCCAGGCATGCGAAAAGCCAAGCTCAATTGCCGTCGAACGACTTTTTCCAAGCCTCATTTCCTCACGCATTCGCTCAAAAATCAAAATATTTGCATCGACCGCCATACCAATCGAGAGAATAAAACCCGCTACTCCGGCAAGAGTTAATGTAATTCCGTATGGAGTTAAACTACTAAGCTTAAACACTGCCAGATTAAGGAGAGCATAGATAATAAGAGCTAGGCTTGCGATAACACCAAGACGTCCATATATAGCAACCATAAAAATAACAATTGTTGCAAGTCCTATCACTCCTGCTACCAAACTTTTATTTAATGATTCACGCCCAAGAGTAGGCCCAACTACATGCTGCTCAAGAACGGTTAAGGAAACTGGAAGAGCTCCAGCATTAAGTTGAGTACTCATCGACTTTGCAGTATCTTGAGTAAAATTACCAGAAATTACAGCGTCTCCTGTGAGAATAGCCTCATTTACGGTTGGCGCTTCAATTATCAGATTATCAAGAGCAATAATCACAGGTTTGCCTACATTCCTTGTTGTAATATCGCCAAACTTCTTGGCTCCAGCTGAATTGAATTTAAGCTGTACAACTGGGCTTCCTGTATTGGGATCAAAAATTACCGAAGAAGAACTGAGATCAGAACCTGAAAGAGTAGTTTGCTTTAAAGGACCAATTCCAAGAATTTCAGCATTAATTGGATACGCTGAAGAGGAAGCGACATTAGGATCTATTTCGTCTGTCTGCTCCCAAAATGTCATCTTTGCAGTTGCACCAACCAAATTTATGGCTTCTTGAACGTCAGTTACTCCTGGAAGCTCAACTATGACCCGGTAATCTTCATTTACTTTCGCAGTCTGAATAACAGGCTCTGAAACTCCATAGAGATTAATTCTTCTCTCTATTACCCCTTTTACACTCTCAAGCGCCTGATCTTTTTCAGCACCCGTAAGCTCCGAAACATCAGCTCTAAATGTAATACTAACTCCACCTTTAAGATCAAGTCCTTGTCTGAATTCTAAAGACTTACCTAAATTAAATTTCTCAACAAGATAATTAGGGTTATATTTAATGTCTTGCGATTTACCTTGAAAAGAAATTGATCCAGGTAAACTTATGTAAATTGAAAGAACAGTAATTAGGATTATGAAAGGGAATAAAAATCTGGGGTTTTTCATGAAAGCAGTGATTCCTCGTCGCCTATTAGCATCACGCGAGACCCGTAAAGAATAGCTAATATAAATGGATCTCTTTTCTTCTTCCTAAATTCGAATTCTTCTTCAGTCATCACAGTATAATTAATTTCCGTGTCTAATCTCTTCTCTTCTTCTCGAACTAAAAGCGCTAACTCTGGCAGAACAACAGATCCAACGACAATTAGATCCACATCTTCCGGACCTTTCGGAAGATGTCTTGCAAATCTACCTGAGAACATCGCATACTTAACGCGTCCAAGCTTTACTTTATTTTTAAGGATTCCATCTCCGAGACCAATTGTTTTAGATCCAATCCTAAGAAGATCATAATAAAATTCATAATTTTTTGATAGATAATAATATACTCTATTTGCCCTTGGTTCTCTGGTGAGGACTCCTTTTTTCTCTAGATGTGCAAGTTCTCGTCTTACAGCATTAATTTCATCCCCAGTGCGTCTAACGAGCTCTCTGACATGAAACATATCCGAAGGATAGGATAAAAAGACATTTAGAAGCTTAACTCTGGATTTAGATGTTATTAAGTCTGAGAGCATAGTTTAATATGGCACTTATTTTACCCAATTGTAGGCGATTAGTAAACTATGTCAAACTATTTCACGGTAGCAACGGCTTCTGTGGGAATAACATGGAACCAAACTTTTCCTCTATTAAGCTCTATTTCGTCTCCATTAGCCCCGGTTAAAATTGTCTTATCAGTTCGCGAATCTTTAGACCACTTTCCTTTTATAGCTTTTCCATCCATATATATGGTCGCATTTCCAGTACCTTCTGTGTCATATAAAAGATGTGCGTTATTCTCATAGCCGTCATTTGCATTGGTCTCTGTCATATATAGCACTACTATATTCTTAGCATTTAGTGGTTTACCTGTATTTTTATCTACATGTGAAACTCCGCCTGTTTTTCTGTTATAGCTATTTGTGGCAGGATCATAAACCCAATCAATCAAGTAATCACTATGCCCTTCCCAGTGTTCAATATGCACTGTCTGAGCTTTACCCTTAGACTCAGTGTTCTTAAACTTATATGGAGTAAAACCCTTATCCCATGGGGTTCCATCTTCACCTTCAGCTCCAAGTCCTCTCTTATCTTCAGCAAATTTCCACAGCTTATCTGTTGTTGAATACATGGTATGCTCCGTAGCCGTAGAGTGACCTAGCCTATTGTAGTCTCTCCAGAAGGTCGGGAACTCTATTGAGAACTGATTCAGATCATTATATCCTCCCCAGCCATATTCGTTGATTTGACCAAGAGCATCCGCTGGACCAGGAGTATTTGCTCCTCCAACATGTGCATAGAGAGGCGCATCTCCGTATTCAGACATGAAATCTAAGAAGTATGTTCGAGCGCTTCTGACTGGACCAACCTGGACAGGAACCTGACAATAGAAAATACTCAGAGTCCTTGTAATACCCCCTTCTGCTACGATCTCATAAACAACGTCCGCAGAATTGATTCCGGACTGAGGTCTTGCGTTTTCATGATTCTCAATCATAACGCCAAGCGGTCTATGTTTTTCCCACCAATCTCTTTGCTGCTTCGAGTACATTTGTCCGTTTAATGGACATGCTTCGGTCTTTGGAAGACTATCGTCAAAAACTAGCTTGCCATTTGAATCTGTCTTTGGTGGGGTTGGTGCATTTAATTTAGATGCCAGAGGAGACTTGGTAAATAATAAATATGAACCTGCAGTCGCAATCAGGTAAAAAATTATCGCCAGGAGTATTATTTTCTTATCTTTAAGCATAAATTATGATTTCTTATCTAGACTTCCAGCTTCTTTCAAAGCCCTCATCTCATCATCGGACAGTTCATGCTCTACGCCCCGGCCCATCTCGACTTTCTTAGCATACCACCTAAGACCCGAACGCGAATATAAACCAGAAATAATCACTCCAGTATTATTCTTGTCTACCAAAGAGAGTATAAAACTCTGATCTCCTCCGGTATCCTTGAAGGGATTAAATCTCAAAAGGCCAACTTTCTGTATGTGAAAGTGACCATCCTTTTCTATTCTATCACAATAGGATATGAGTTTTTCAATATCCTTTTTATTTTCATCTGTAGCTTTAAGAACGCTATCTAAAAGAGGCTTTAATCCTTCTCCGTCGGAGGCACTTATCAAACTATTATAATGCTTTAACATGCGGTAAAAAACGAAGCTTAAAAAGGCCAACCAGAGAACAATTACCCCCAAAAGACCTAGTATGATACTCTCTAGCATAGTTATTTATTGTTACTCCTTGACAGGCATGATGTCAATAGTGTATCTTGCCTTATGTAGCCTTAAATTGAGGCTAAATCGCCAATATGGCCAAACACAGAAAAACCCGCCAAGAAAAAATGATTGCAGACCAGAGACACGTTCTCTATCATTTAGAAACAGCCTCTCCAACTCAATCAGAAAAACCACGAACCAAACAAGAATCATATAAGCTGGAAATACCAACTACTTCTCCTAAAGTCATTACCCAAAGCTATGCTTATGTAACTGCGGACCTCAAAAAGACAGGCCTCGTAACTGCTGCTATTATCATTGCCCAGATATTTCTTTTTATAATAATTAACCAGATGTAACGCGAGTTATATCAAGAAGGAGGTGAACTTGAATGGCAGAAATGTATTGCGTAAAATGCAGAGCTAAGAGAGACGATCCATCAGCACAGCCAGTTACCATGAAAAATGGTAAGCCAGCAATGAAAGGAAAGTGTCCAACCTGTGGTACAGGAATGTACAAGATCGGAAGAGCTTAAGCTTCGCTGACTTTTTTCTTGGACCCATCATTTGGAATCCAAGAAACATTATGAAAAATCCCCTCACGGGGATTTTTCTTTATTCCTCTTGTTTATAAAATTATAAATTCTACAATACCATCATGATTTATTTCCAAACAGGAACAATATTGTTAATCGGACTTATTTATTTAATTACAATTTTTCTTTTTTGCAGGAGTTTTACGAAAAACAGAAATATAGGCTTGCTATTAATTATTCCTGTTTCATTGTTCGTATTGGGATATCTTTTTAGAATTAATGGCAACGAATGGCAAATTGATTTAGGATTTTTCTTAACAGACTCATCCTCAATATTTCTCTATGCTCTTTTTACTGGCGCATTAATTCTTGGACAAATGAAATTCTGGAAAAAATAATCACTCACAGCATGGGTCTTTGTAGCCACACTGGGGACAATATGCATCTCGGCTCCCTGGCATATCTCCCATAGGAGTCGTACATACAGGACAAGGCTGTGTGCGGATTAGCAAACTCAAATCAACTTGGACAATGTTATTCCTCTTCACCTATATAGTGTTTTAATTTATAGATTCTCACCACTGATACATCCCACTCATCTTCTATTTCTGCTCTGCCGAATCCTGAAATCTCTTGACGGGACTCTCCAAGAGGCGCGCATGGTTTTGTTTCGCAGATTACAAAAAGCTGATCTGTAACCGTTACTCTTTTCGGATCTATATTTAAGCCATTTATCATTACCGGATCACGTCCTGCAAGCCTAAAGAAATATCTATAAGCATGATCAGAATTTCCTCCTCCAGAAAGAGCAAAATTAAAGGGCTCTCCATTTGTCTTATCCAGGACAAATTCTGAAATCATCTTGATTTGATTTATCTGTTGATTTCCCGGAGCTCTGATTGGTGTAAATTTAAGATTTAAAATAAGAACAATAGCGACTGCGACAGAAACAAATACGATTCCTGAAAGTTTAAACTTTTTTACTATTTCCTGAGACAAAAGACCTATGAGAAGAAATGGAAGCGGGAATAAAAATCCTAAATAATAATCATAGACTGATTTCTTATAAAAGAGGAAAAGCCCGATGCCAAGTAGCAGCCAAACAAAAAGAAGAAAATATTTTGGGAATTCTTTTTTATCTTTATAATTTTTAATGAACATAAATAAGAAGAATCCTATTAAGGATAGACCTAATACAATTCCAATTGGATACCAGATGGTTAAAACATTAGCATCAAACATTTTCTCTTTTAAATGCTCTGGATAAGCTAATATCAAACCACCAAACAGTCTTTCAAAAACAAGCTTTACATTCATAAAGATATTTCCCGCAAATCCCGTGTCAGGGGAATCAAAAATAAATCTCATTATGTTCTGGCTATTAGAAAATTGATGTCGAACTTCAAAAGCAATAAAAGGAGAAAAACCAATAAGAAATCCAACTATCATTAAGAGATATCTTCTTGCTAAGTCCCTAATCCAGGCAACATTAGGTTTGAAATTAACAAATGTTACGTAGATAAACATAATTGCTCCAACAAATGTTGCAAGATAATGAATCTGAAGATTGAGCCCCATCAGAAAACCTGAAAGAACAAAAAGCCACCACTTATTTTTTGCAACTGCACAATAAAGCGTATATAAACTTGCTATCGTAAAAAATGGAAATACATTTGGATTCCAGGAAGATCTGGAGTAGGTAATAATTACTGGGGAAACAGCATAAAGAAGTGATGCGATTATCCCAGCCACGGGACCAAAGAATTCTCTTCCCAGTCTATAAACAAGATATATTGTAACAATACCGACTAAAACCACCATTATAGATGGCCCTACAGGATCATAATTCGACAACCATAGAAATGGAGCCATCATGTAATAATAAATGGGCCCTAGAAAGAATCCCCCAACAGAAGATGTTGGACCTAAGAGAGTTAGATCACCATGAAGAAGGCTATATACCACAAGAGCATCGCGCCCCTCATCTCCCAAAAATAAAACATGTGTTTTTAAATTATAGATACGAAGAAAAAACCCAAGCAGAAGAATTAAAGTTATTGCTAGAGTTTCTGGCTTTTTTAACCAAGCTTTTCCTGAAATTTTGAAAGAGAACTTATGTGCCATCTTTTCCATATAAAGATATTATACATAGTATAGCTATAAGG
>Ga0163151_10002037_pt1 | contig 32501 bp, 25 predicted proteins | sample OliLakLV19MP5IB2_FD_145596 | JGI IMG/M metagenome (GOLD analysis project Ga0163151, IMG submission 145596) | Freshwater microbial mat bacterial communities from Lake Vanda, McMurdo Dry Valleys, Antarctica - Oligotrophic Lake LV.19.MP5.IB-2 | ecosystem: Environmental > Aquatic > Freshwater >... | reverse complement strand
AAAAAACTGTAATTCCTTTCATTACAGAACATAGATTTTTATCTATGCTTCTTTTGTATACATGATAAAATTTATCTTCTTCGAATCGGGTATAATAATGTGCGACTTTTGCCATATTTGTAGTGGGTTATAATATATTCCAGATACAATATTCTGCGGCAAATTTGACAATTTGTGTTGCCGGGGAATTTGTGGGTCGTATATTTGACAACTCTGCCAAACACCATCAAAAAAGGCGGAGGAAAAATATATAATGATATATTCCCTCCGCCTTGCTAACGATTATAAATTATAAATTAATTCCCGCACACGCAGTGGCCTGCGGCATCACATGCTGCTTTACATTCACCGCTGCAATCGCTACAGCTACAAGCATCTTCCTTGTCGCAACTGACATCGCATGATGAGCCAGCTATATTTGAAGCTACTGTTTTTGAAGTAGCTGCACCTTGAACAGTTTTACTATCACAACATTCGCTGCCAGGGGTGCATACACAGTGACCTGCTTCATCGCATTTGGCTTTGCATTCGTCTGGGCAATCTTCGCAAGTACAGGGTCCGTCACTATCGCATTTTGTATTCGTAGTTTGTGAGGTTTTGTCCTTTTTGCAACAGGCTTTTCCTTCTTCTTTGCAACATGAACCATTGAACGCGTATACTACGCCTGCTATTCCTACTACCGCAACAATGGCGGCAATTATCCAATATGATTTTTTCATTTTAGTATTTTGTTTATTTTAGTATACCCTCACGGCGATATACCATTTGTTTAATTAAGCAACCGTAATTTGCTATAATAATAGATGTTTAATTTTTGTGGTAGATTTGACAACGCAGCCAAAGCCTGTGCGAACACGGAGTTGTTAAAATGCGGTGGTTGATTTGTCAAATCAGTGCTGCATAATCTCAGCAACTAAAACGCCCTATAAGCAAATGTTTTCGATATTTGCTAACTAAAGGCGGCCCATGCAAATTGATATAGTGAACATCGTAATTAGATGGGATACTTGCAAGATGATAAATAGGTGCAGAAGGGAGCAGAGCCATGGAACAAGAATGATTGGGCTCAGTAATACTAGCTGCGGCTACATGGTCGGTATGAACTTTCAAATAGAAATTTTGATCATGGCAACAACCTTCTTCTTCACATCCTTCATCGCAACCGCAATCGGCATCTGCACCACTGAAAATAACAGCACTAAGCTCCTCACCGCAGAAATGCAATCTCACTGCCACCCCAGTAATACTAAGGATATAAAGCGAAACGGCAAAGATGGCTGCGAACTTTTTCATAATTCAATTACAAAGTTAGTGCATTGCAAGAGTACAGCCAAATTTATTTTTGGGGCAAACCGTCATTCTGATCCCGACTTATCGGGATTCAATTTGAAGAATCTCATTATAGTTTGCACTATATCAAATAGGTCTTCGAATTCATGAGATTCTTCGCCCGAAGCGGGTTCGATAGCTATCGGACTCAGAATGACGGTTCCAATTATATCAAAGGCACTACAATCTTAAAACTAAAATTCCTACCCATATTATTTATCCCACTTCTGCCCGTATAATTTTGAGGATAATTGTCCATATACTTTAGTCGGCTCATATTGCTTTGATATACCATATTAGTTAGGTTAGTACCTATTATATTAAAAGTGAAAAGTATATGTCCTTTTTTATTTACCACATTTGCACCAAAACCCGCATCCAACAACGTGTATCCTGCTGTAAAGGTTTCTGTGCCATAAGCTAGAAAAACTCTATTTTGTGGAGCATTATATCGAACATCAAATTTTACAAAACCTTGGGTGAAACACAGCCACTTTTTATTGAGTTCAGCACGGATTTCGTGCGATGTTCTTAAAGGTGGAATAAGAGGCAAATACTTGGTACTATCATTTAAAATTGCCCCGTTTCCTCCCAAATTTTGTGCATATACTACCGAAATTGCATTTTCAAAATGCAACCAATCATAAGGATGTGGATGGGCATCAACAGATACTTCTCCACCCCACAAACCTGCATTGGTTTGGTGAAATTTGAATACTGGATATGCATTCCCATTTTGATTATATATTGAATCACCTCCTTGTATATTTAGTAGTTTTTGATTATATATATAATAGCTAAGTCTGTTATAAAAAACCTCACTACTTATAGTAAAATGTTTACCATAATAAAATGCTCCAAAATCGCTCTGCAGGCTAAATTCGGGCTTGAAATTGGCATCGCCTAATTGTTGGAAACTGGTGCCGGGATGTACTCCTTTTGCAGAGATTTCTGCAATATTTGGTGAACGATAACCGCGTGCAATATTGAACTTATAACATAGTTTTTCACTTCTATTATAGGTTGCCCCGATGCTCGAGCTCATCCCCGAAAATATATGTTTGTAGTTTTCAAACTGCCATGAAATAGTACTGTCATTCATATTATAAGGTGTTTGTATATCAAAACCATTTGTGGCATCTGTTTTTGTATATAATGCTTGGTTGCTGAACGAACGTATATCATATCTTGCTCCTACACTAAAATCAAATTTTTTTACCGACTTTTTGATATAAAAAAATGGGCCTATGTCAAATGATTTATAGGCCGGGATAACAAAATCGGTAGCGGTTGCAGCATTTTTGTTTGACTGAACCATGCCATTCAACCCTGCGGTAATATGGTATTCTTTATACGGTTGAAAAATATATTTTATATCATAAGTTGCAGTGTTTAAAATTAAATTTAGTCCTGCCAAATCCGCATACAATGGATGGCTATATTCCCGTCTATGACTTTGTTGCAAACCAAGCTTGACCGTGAGTCTGCTCTTGCCGATAAAAAAGTTTGTGGCAGAATATAAACGATAATGTTGCACATGCTGATGTATTACATTAATATCATAAGAATTCAAATCGCGAGCGTCAGCAATAAGGCGAATAGTATCTTCCTCACTTACTTTTTTCGTAAATTTGCGTGTTGCAGAATCACGACTGCCATCGGGGATCTCTTGTATGTTATCATATACTGAAAAATTTAAAGAACTAATTCCCCATTTTTTTGCTATCCCAATATTTGCATTTAAATCCCTTTCATGGTATTTGGTCCCGAATACTTTTCCATCGTATTTATTATAATAATTACTCGCTTGTTTTTCTGACATTCTAAAGCCCCATATAATGCCTTTGTTATTTCCTGCAAGCCCTAAAGAAGTAGCCCATTGCTGATTATTACTTTGATAATTTCCAGTAAAATTTCCGCGTATCAGCCCCCTAGCAACTGGATTAGCAGGAATTAAATTTACTACTCCTGCCAATGCATCCGAACCATACATTAAACTGGCAGGACCTTTCACAATTTCTATACGGTCTATTAAATATTGATCTACTTCAATGCCATGCTCATCGCCCCATTGTTGGCCGTCTTGTCGCACGCCGTCAAATAAAGTTAGAATACGGTTGTATCCCAATCCTCTTATATAAGGTTTTGATACATTCGGTCCTGTAGTAACCGCACTCACGCCTGGAACTTTTGCAATTAAGTCTATAATATTGGCGGCTTGATTTTGTTGTATATATCTTCTATCAATACGCACCATAGGTATTGGACTTTTTCGTTCGTCGGTGGGCGATCCTACACCTGTTACTACTGCACCATGCAGCTCAACTGCTGAGTGTGACAGTACCAAAGAAATTAAACTTTTCATGGTATTATTTATCGTGATAATTTTTTGAGAAAAACCTGTTGCGGAAATCTCTACCAAAAAATTCCCACTTGGTAAGTTTTGTATATTAAAAAAACCTAAGCTGTCTGATAATTCCGTTGTTTTTAAATCGGGAATATATATAGTTGCTGAGATTATTGGTTTGTTGTCTTCGTCTATTACCCTACCTCGTATACCGTCTTTGGCGAGTAGTTGTAGGGGTAAAATATATATAAGTATTTGTATGATGTGTTTCATTGTTTTTTTTGGTTTGCAGTCATTCCTATTAAATCGCCATTGTGTTCGCCGCGGCGAATTGTTTCAATACGAAGAATCTGTTGGATCGTAGTCGAAACCCGCTCCCTATCAACAGATTCTTCGTCTCGTTTATAAAGTATTTCTAAATATTAGAAATTATCGTTTGACGAGACTCAGAATGACGTTGATGCTGACTCAGAATGACGGTAATGAATGATGTTAAAAGAAATAAAATGGGTTAATCAATAGTAAAAAAACTATAATATTAACAAAAACCAAAAACAGGTGGCCCTTTATTGGCAGCACGCAACAAAAATTCTTGGTGCGAAGCTATATATATAATTTGCTTAGGAGCAAGTAATGTTATAATATCTTTTTGAAATGGAAGTGTTGCACTTTCCAGATATTTTGCTGTTTCAAATTTGCATAATTTGCAGTGTTCTTTCTCGGTAGTAATATGCTGACTATGTCCACAGATTGATTGTGTTAGATTTCCAGGCAATAAGGTGGCTACCATACAAGCATGCTCGGGCTCATCGTGAATATGAGTTGGGTTCACACAAACTTCAAACTCATGCTCGTGCCACAAACCTGCAGGTATTTGGCAGAAGCTGAATACCACTAGTATGAACCAAGTTTGTAGCTGTTTGTAAAATATCATTTGCGAGGGCAAAGATAGGGGAGGGATTTTGGATATAGGACATAGGATTTTGGATATGGTTCGCCGCGGGGAATGGGGGTTGCTGACGCATGATTTAATTGCGATGTTTATGAACTAAGAAGTAGGATTTAGTGCTTGCTACTATAAGATTCTTCGAATTGAATCCCGATAAGTCGGGATCAGAATGACGGCACAGGACTACAAATCCCAAAGCCTATTGCGGCGGCGGCGGCGGATATAGCGTGTCATGTTTCGCCAAAAATCGACCACCATGCCAGCCACCACAAAGGGTGACCCTATAGCGATAAAACTGGTATATATAAAAAACATCCGCACCCTGCGGCTCTCAATACCCATGGTGTCGCCAAGAAAGCTAAACATTTTGAAGGCTGATTTTTCTATATAATACTTTAATTGTTCCATATACTTTTATGAACCACAAATATATTAAATTTCTTTTACAAAAAAATAATTTTATTCTGTCTTTTTTATCCCTGTTCCCATAGTACTTTTGCTTATTGATGCGTTCACGTTTTTTTTATATAGTTTTAGGAATAGGTCTCTTACTTGCGAAGCAAGCAGATGCCCAAATTTTTGAGCAAGAATCCATTGCCAAACAAGAGCTGGAATATCATCTTAAAAAACCACTTGCCAAGCCACGGTCATTTACGGCCAATTATCATGTGCATCATTACAATTTGAATTTATTATTGAATCCCGATACACAATATGTGCAGGGCAGTAATGCGGTATCTCTTAAAGTATTGAGCAATGCATCGTCCTTGGAAATTGATTTGAGCAGCAAGCTAATTGTCGACTCACTTTTCTCAAGCAAAGGCAAAGAAAAATATATTCATTTAGCTGATGTTATATATATAAATTTAGCAAGTTCATTACCGAAAGGAAGCTCAGAAACTATAACTATATACTATCATGGAAGGCCGAGTGGAACTGGATTCGGATCGTTTGGAATAGGTAAGAATAAAACAGGTAAAATGCTATGGACCCTCTCGCAACCTTATGGGGCAAGCGATTGGTGGCCTTGCAAAAACACTTTGAATGATAAAGCTGACTCCCTTGATGTATCAGTAACTACTGGCAAAACATATAATGTTGCCTCAAATGGGTTATTGGTTGATTCAAGCACACAAGATACATTTATTACAAGACATTGGCGACACCGTTATACCATTGCTGCCTATTTGGTGGCAGTTGCCGTAGGGCAATATGATATATATAGTAATTGGGCTCATTTAAAAAACGACAGTGTTGAGATATTAAATTATGTGTTTCCTGAAAGTTTGCAGAGTGCCATAACGAATACAAAGGATGTGGTAAGTTTTATAGAACTCTTTAGTAAATTATTTATTGACTATCCATTCAAAAAAGAAAAATATGGACATGCCGAGTTTGGTTGGGGCGGTGGAATGGAACACCAAACTATGAGTTTTATGGGTAAATTTAATTGGGATTTGGAAGCCCACGAACTTGCCCACCAATGGTTTGGCGACTGGGTTACCTGCGGCAGTTGGCAGGATATTTGGCTCAATGAAGCATTCGCTACTTACCTCAACGGACTTACCTATGAATTCTTAAAAACACAACAGGATTTTACCAATTGGAAAGCTCAGGTTTCTGATGGTGTGATGCTGTTGCCCGATGGTTCAGTGCTATGCAAAGACACTAGCAATGCGTATAAAATATTTGATAGCCGATTGGTATATAGTAAAGGTGCGATGGTATTGCACATGTTGCGTCAAACACTGGGTGATTCCTTGTTCTTTTTGGCTTGCAGAAATCATTTGAATAACCGCGGAGGAAACTATGCAGTAACCACAAATTTTATTGATGAATGTGAAAAAACTACAGGCAAAAAACTCGATACATTTTTCTCCGAATGGTATTATGGCGAAGGTTTTCCTATTTTCAATATCTTGTGGGAACGCCTGCCATCAGGCGAGTTGAGCATTGATATAGAACAAAATCCATCCAGTAGCACGGTTAGTTTTTTCCATATCCCTGTGGAATTACAATGCAAGAATGGAGTTCAGTTTTATGATTTTAAATTATACCCACAACAAAATAAAGAACATTTCACCCTCAAACCTCCCTTCGATGCAGATACTATAATATATAATCCTTATTATAATTGGTTGGGTTCTGCCACATTAAAAAACACAACAAACTTAACAGGAAAAGGCGAAGTATTATTGTTATTCCCAAACCCCGCAAAAGACAAATTACAGATCAAACTATTATATCCCAATACTATAAAAAGTATATATATAACCGACAACCATGGCAAGCTAGTCATGGATTGGAGCACCACAGGTAATCCTTCTAATTTTTATGAAGCAGATATATCAACATTTTCATCGGGAGAATATATAATAACGGCGGTAAACCAAAATGGGCAAAGGTTTAGTGAGAAATTTGTGGTTTTGTAGGAATATTGAGCAAAAAAAATTATTTTGTTGTTTGGAATCAGCGTATTACATTTGTGAATTGACATTAAATTGTATATAGATCATGAAAAATAGTACTTTATTAATAATAATATTTAGCAGCTTAACGTTTAATTCAAATGCTCAAGACACAATACCCAATGCAAATTTTGAGCAAAGCATTTATTACACTGATGCAGGCAATATCACGCACATGCATACTAATTTTTGGAAACTTAGTGATAGTACAAATATTTGGTTAGAAAAATATAATAAAAATATTTTTTAACCTTTTGAAGGCAATTACTCTGTAGATGTAACAAAAAGTTCTTCAGGCGACCCGACTTATTTATATCAAAAATTCCCCTATACTGAGAGGCCAAAGACATTTACTATGCAAGTTTTTTTTGATCATTATGGCAATTCTGAATACCATTATGTAGAGATTATTTTTGAAAAAAACAATAAAAAGATATCATATAATAAAACCATATCCGAGTCCATGTATTATAACACGAATAAGGATACTAATTCCTTCTGCTACCCATATTTAATGGTAGTGCCTATTGATTTCCCTACTAATGATACCCCGGACTATTGCACCATTAAAATATGGTCTGCAAATTGTGAACCAGGTAGTTACCATTTACCAGGCGATAGAGTAATAATCGATGATTTAAAGTTCCATAAAGTGGTGGTGTTATCGTCTAAGAATGTAAATACTGGCTTAAGTGAACCGACTACAAGTAATAATTATAATAGAGCGACAGAGAAATATCCATTAAAATTGATACCTAATCCAGCTGGACAGTTTTGCATATTAAATTATTCTCTCAAAGAAGCGAAGCAAATACAGATAGCCATATATGATGCCCAAGGTAAATTAGTTAAAAATATACTAAATCAAAAACACTCAGCAGGAGATTATAGTATTAATATTGAAACAGCTAATTTAAGCGAAGGCGTATATTTCGTAATGTTAAGCTGCGATGGGATTTCAACTTCAGACAGATTAGTAATTATGCATTAGTATAATATACGAATTGCGGTATAAATAGCACCATTATTTGAGTTCGGAAACTCAAAACTCCACTCGGGCGGCATGATATACTATTTCGTCTCCGATTCATGAGATTCTTCGCCCGAAGCGGTTCGCCAAGGCGAATCGTTGACCTGATGCGAGAATATGTCTCCGATTCATGAGATTCTTCGTCTCGTCTTTTAAGAATTTGCACATATAATAATTATCCTCTTGACGATTCGCCGCGGCGAACAGAATGACGGTCATCTGCCGCGGCGAAGCACCGACCACATACTATCCCGCGATCTCATCCAACAAATCCGCCATTTGCTGCGTAATCTTATCAGCATGATATTGTTCTATATTTTCAAATTTGAATTGATGTGAATCATTTATATAATCATCAAACATATATTTAATTGCAGCGTAGGCCTCATCCACATTGTTAAATTCTGCAGTAAGTCCAGCTTTACATTCTGCTACAATATTTGGCACATCGGCAGTATGCGGACCTATTACCAATACAGGACGTTTACAAGCCAAATATTCAAATATTTTTGCAGGAATACGTCCATTTACATTATCGGCTCTGTTCAAGGTTAGTAGTAATATATCAGAATTTCCCATACGTTGTAAAGCATCTTTACGGTTGAGAAATCCGAGATTGTTTAAATTATTTTTAAGTCCATTTTTTTCAATTGCATTTACGATAGATATATCAATACTTCCAGCCAATTGTATTTCTAATTTCTTAGCGAATTCAGGGTTTTCTGCAGCAAATTTTCCCATGGCTTCCCATAATTCTGTCGGGTTACGATCGCTACCAAAAGTACCAAAATGACTCAATATAAATTTATCAGATTTATGATAGGGTTTCAAATCACTAAAATCTTGTGGATCGAAACCCCAAGGTATATATTCTACTTTTCGTTGGGCTAGCTCACCCATATCTTGGGTCCACGAGCGACTCACAATTACCAACTTGTCGGCATGTTTCATTACCTCTGCTTCTTGCCTGTGGTGCAGGTCTTCTGCACGTTTGCCCAATTTGAATTTGTGAAAATAATCTACTTGTGTCCAAGGGTCTTGAAAATCCGCAATCCAGGGAATACCAAAATGTTTTTTCAAGGCCAATGCAATTAAGTGTGTAGAATGTGGTGGTCCATGCGAAATAATCGCATCAATTTTATTTTCTATTATATATTTTTTTAAATATTTAATAGATGGTTTTATCCAAAATTTACGGGCATCAGGCACAAAGAAATTACCTCTTACCCAAATTCCGAGTTGCTTTGTCCATGGCTCTTTGCCATCGCTCACTGCAAAAACATCTTTCACTACTTCTTTGCGTTTGTTGCCAGTAATCATATTAAAAAACGCATAGGGCTCAAATATATTTTTCTTGATAATTGTTATATCTTTTGGCAGCTTATGGTCCGCTTTCTCATCAAATAATGGATACGCTGCATTCTCTGGAGCATAGATAACAGGTTCCCAATTGCATTGCTTAAAGTATTTGGCAAACTTCAAACTCCGCAGTGGGCCTATGCCTCCACAAGGTTCCCAATAATAAGTAATATATAATACTTTCTTCACTTGTTAAAAAATAATTTGCGGTACCAATGATATAATTTTGTTTCATTCATTTTACTCAATAGCCAAACTTTGGTCCATAAGAATGGATGGCGTATCATTCTCAATATATATATATAAGTAGGAAAATAAAATTTAGCTATTTGATTATTTTCTATCATATTTCTAAAACGCTGCTTATGGCTCATGCCAACGGTTTCATAAGATGCCACAGTTTGTGGAATATATAATGAATGGTCACAACTTTTAAAATAGTTGACAAACCATTCTTGGTCGGCGAGAATTTTATATTCCAATCTATATAATCCCAATTTGTTAAATAATTCTTTTTTGATAAATGCTGCTTGGTGACAAAGTGCGATCGAGAAATAATAATCTGTAAAACTTACTTTTCTACCCTGCACAAAATCCACACCGCTGGGATGGTTCTTAAAAAACACATCTCCATAAATCATATCATATTTCTCTTGTTGGATATAACTGTCAATATCCGAAAGTATATTTTCGTTGAACAAACAATCGCCAGCATTTAAAAAATAGACAAACTCACCTTCGGCTCTTTCAATACCTTTATTCATTGCATCATAAATTCCTTGGTCTTTTTCAGAAATAAATTTTACATGGGGAAATTTCTTCACCACATCCATTGTCGCATCTTTGGAACCCCCATCAATTACCCAATGCTCAAATCCTTTGAAAGATTGGTCAGCAGCACTCTGCAGTGTTTCGACCAGTATCTTTTCAGCATTGTAGGTTACGGTGATAAGCGTGATGGATGGGTTCATATATGAGCGTACAAAAATCTATGAAAAAAGGTAGAATTTATCCAAATCAAGAGATAGAAAAAAACTTATAGTATAACTAATTCATTTTCTATCTCTTATATTTGATTCCGAATGCTTTCGTTCCGAAAGCATTTGATCTTTTTTAAATAATTATCCTCATTCGTTGCGGTGAACGTGTTTCGGCGAAAATAAAATTTCTTTTTAGGTGATTATCATAGAAATTTGCCGAACTGATGGATAAAACAAATATTGCAATAATTGGCAGCGGAAGCTACAGTACTGGCATCGTGAAAATACTGTCGGATAACAAGCAGGCGGGCATTGGCGATATTGGCAACCTGCATTGGTACGTCCGCAGGCCGCAGGTATTGGAGCATATCAGCAAGTTTAAACACAACCCCAATTATCTAAGTTCGGTCGAGCTACACACTGACAGCCTGATACTTGATAGCGACTTAAAAGCCTGCATCGCACCATCCGATTGGGTGCTTATTGGCGTTCCTTCGGCTTTTGTAAACACCGCTTTACAGAATTTAAAGCCTGCCGACTTTGTTGGAAAAAAAATAATTACCGTGGTGAAAGGCTTGGTTCCCGAAACAAATGAAATTATTGCCGATTATTTATTTACGAAGTTTCTGGTTCCTTACGAAAATATATGTATGATAACTGGGCCAAGTCATGCCGAGGAGATTGCTTTGGAGAAACTCACGTACCTCACTTTTGCTTCTTCGCCCATCGATTTGGCAAAGACCATGAGCCAAACATTTTCCAATCATTATATAAATACAACCATTACTAACGACTTAAAAGGTGCGGAATATGCAGCAGTGCTAAAAAATGTTTTTGCATTGGCTGCGGGTATATATCATGGCTTGGGATATGGTGATAATTTCCATGCGTTTTTTATTACCAATGCCTTAAAAGAAATGAAAAAATTTGTATCAAAAGTTTCGCCTATCGAGCGTGATATAGAAGATGCGGCATATCTGGGAGATTTATTGGCCACGGGTTATAGCAGTTTTAGTCGTAATAGAATGTTTGGAAACTTGATTGGAAAAGGATATACAGTTACTGCGGCAAAGGCTGAAATGAATATGATAGCCGAAGGATATTATGCCACAGGTTGTATGTTCGAAATAAACAAAATACATCAGGTAGATTTACCTATTTTGGATGCCGTTTATGAGGTATTATATATGCACGGTGATACAGCAGACGTAATGAAAAAACTTACCGAACGCCTATACTGATGCAAGTCGAACTCAAGCAGAAATATTCAGGACATAAGCAAAATATATATGCTTTGGAAACGCGTGGCCAACACTTTTATACAGGTGGTGGCGATGGCTATGTGGTAGCATGGGATATGGAAAAAGGCGATATGGGTGAAGTGATTGCACAAACCAATGCACCTATATATTGCATCACGATATTTGCTGAAAAGGAATTGATGTTTATTGGCACTGCCCATGGCAATATGCATGTAATTGACCTTAAAGAAAACAAAGAAATTAATTTCATTGTGCTCGAGAATAAAGGTATTTTCAGTATCAAAATTGTGGGTGAGAAATTATATATAACAGGCGGTGATGGTATATTATATATATTGGCATTAGCCGATTATCATATTATACAAAAAATTCAGGTATCGAGTAAAAGTTTGAGAGGTATAGATATTTGGAATGAGCTACTGGCATTGGGCACTGGTGAAGGACAGGTTAGAATTTTGGATATGAATACCGGAAAAATGGTAAGTGAATTCACTGAACAAATTCAAACAGTTTTTGCGGTGAAGTTTTCGTCTGATGGTAATTATATATATAGTGGTGGTCGCGATGCACTGTTGGTTAGTTATGATAGGATGGAACAGAAACTCATTTCAAAAATCCCTGCACATACTTTACATATACATTCCATAGAATTATCTCCCGATGAAAAACTTTTAGCTACTTCCTCTATGGACAAAAGTATTAAAATATGGGATAGAAATAGTATGGAGCTATTGAAAGTAATTGATGCCCCTAAATATGGATTACACCTGTCGTCGGTGAATAAAATAATATGGGTCAATCAACAACAAATTTTGAGTGTGAGCGATGATAAAACTGCAGCATTATGGCAAATAGAAAATTAGTTTTTATATTTTTGATGTTCTTTTTCTCAGCCAAACTATATGGTCAGGATACAAGGAAGATGGCTATGGTGAATGATAAACTACAAAAAGAAAAGCTCGCTAAAGTCAAATACGCATCTGCCAAAAAAAATAAAAATCCTGTACAACTTGTTTTTTCAGGATTGTTTTTATCCTACAAGTATTTAATTTCAACGCAGGATGGGAATAAGTGTAATTTCTATCCAACCTGCTCAGAATATGGAATGATGAGCGTGAAAAAACATTTCTTTGTGCTTGGGTTGTTGGATACTTTTGACAGGCTTACACGCTGCAATGGCAACCACGATGCCTATGAATATGATGAAGAAAATGATTGCTATATAGATTTACCTTGAGAATTATATATATACTTTCTTTCTTTTTTTGTGTGAATATCATTTCTGCACAAAATATATTTGATGAAACTAATTCACGCAGGTATGCCGACCATTTGCAACAGGTATATGATTATAAAAAAGCAACCGCAGAATACCTAACTTGTTTAAAAACCAAACCCCAGAATGATACCTTAAAAGAATTAATTGCTGCCAATTATCTGCGTTTGAAAAAATATAGACAAGGTATAAGCTTGTGCAAAACAATTACACCGCAATATTTTTCAAAGAATACCAGTTTGCTTTTTTTGAACCATTGCCGTTATGCAAGCCAATACCAGCAGGCCGATTCGTTTATGAGAAACAAATATGCAAAGAACGATTCTTTACTATTAGTATGGGGAATGGAATATAAATGTAATGAACTGGATTATTCCCATTATTATAAATGGTTAAAGAAGAACGAACAGGTATATAGTAATTTATCGGCCACCGAAAATTATTATGAATCTTTAATGAAGACACGCCCTAAAAGTCCCTTAAAAGCGGCATTGATGTCAACGATTATTCCAGGTTGGGGGAAAATATATACGAAACAAAAGCATGATGGTATTGTGGCATTTATAACAGTAGGCACTTTGGCATTTCAAGCATATCGAGGATTTCACTTACAAGGGGTGAAAAGTGCTTATGGGTGGATATATGGTGCTGTAGGTGCTGGCATGTACTTGGGAAATATATATGGTTCATGGAAATCGGCCAAGAAATATAATTCGGGCCAAAAAATATATTATAAGAAAAAAGTTGAAATGCTTTCTTTTAATCTGCTTTAGTTGTTTTGCTATTATGGCAAAAGGACAAACTGCTGAGGAAACTTATGCTGCAGGGTGGGAGTATGTATTAAAACAACAAACAGATACTGGTCTTTCTTTAATTGACCGTGCCGTATTTTTCAAACCCGATTTATTGTCAAACAAAGATTGTTTTGTATTGGGTGATACTTTGTTTTTTCAATCTAAATTTGAATTGGCAGATATATATTATACCAAGGGATATGAACTGTCGTATATCGATAGTATAAACGACGAGATGCTAATAAAGATGGCAGGTTCAGCCTATTTTATTCATAAATATGAGACCTCAATGAAGTATCTAAAAAAATCCAAAAACAAAACATCATACAATTATAACTATTATATGTTTGTGGATTTATGGTCTCTCAAAGTTTATGATTCCTCTTTATATTATTTAAAAACACTCCTGCCCGATTCAGTATATTATCATACTTTAGAAAAGAAAGTACATCATATTGATAAAATATCTCCACAAAAAGCACTCATTATGAGTTTGTTTATACCCGGCCTGGGCCAAGCCTATGGACATGATATCAAAAATGCTCTAAACTCATTAGCAATAAATTCTCTATTTGTATATGCAATGGTGCGTACTGTAAAACGTTACTCTTGGCTCGAAATGGTAATGGGTGTATTGCCTTGGTGGGTGCGGTATTACCGAGGAGGGGCAGTGCATGCAAAAGATATTACCTATAAATACAAAAATGAAAAAGCAAGGAAGTTGTTGTTGGAAGTGAATGGGTATTTGTTGAAGGGGGTATGAGGTTAAAAAGTATAAATTGAATTGTGGGAAATAAAAAGATAAATTGTGGAAGATTTATACGTTTATATTGAAGATATTTGCCATTATAGATTAAAACTAAGTTATTTATATATGACTTAAAATTAAAACACTATGGCACTGAGCTGGAATGAAATAAAAGAAAGGGCATTATGTTTCTCCAAAGAATGGGCTGACACAAGCATTGAGGAAGCAGATGCGAAACCATTTTTGATTGAGTTTTTTAATGTGTTTGGAATTAGTAGTAAACGTGTTTCGACCTTTGAACACCGAGTAAAAAAACTTGATGATAAAGATGGCTATATAGACTTGCTATGGAAGGGAACTATATTAATAGAAATGAAAAGCGGGGGTAAAAACCTTGACAAAGCATATAAGAAAGCAAAAGATTATTTACACGGACTTAAACAATACGAACTACCAAAATACATTCTTACTTCTGACTTCGAAAAATTTAGACTATACGACCTTGAAGAAGGTAAAATAATAGAATTTAAACTAAAGGAATTAGTAAATAATGTTCAGCACTTTGGATATATAATAGGCTATCAAAAAAAGGTATATAAAGAACAAGATCCCGCAAATATAAGAGCGGCGGAATTGATGGGTAGGTTTCATGATAGGCTAGAAGAAATAGGATATACTGGACACCCACTGGAAGTATACTTGGTTCGCATACTTTTTTGCTTATTTGCAGAAGATACTACTATATTTAATAAGCAACAATTTCAAGAATATATAGAACAAAGAACAAGTGAGGATGGAAGTGACCTTGCTTCTAGAATGCAGGAATTGTTTCAAGTACTAAACACCCCATCAGAAAAGAGATTTAAAAACCAAGATGAACAACTTGCAGACTTTCCTTATGTGAACGGAAAGTTGTTTGAAGAAAATTTATCAACTGCAAGTTTTGATAGCAAAATGAGACAATCATTATTAGATTGTTGCTATTTGGATTGGAGTAAAATATCGCCCTCTATTTTTGGCTCGATGTTCCAGAGTGTGATGAACCCTAAGGAAAGAAGAAACCTTGGAGCACACTATACTAGTGAAACAAATATATTAAAACTGATTAAACCGCTATTTTTAGATGAACTGTGGGAGGAGTTTGAAAATATAAAAGGTAATAAAAACAAACTGTCTGAATTTCATAAAAAGTTAAGCATACTCAAATTTCTTGACCCTGCTTGTGGCTGCGGAAACTTCTTAGTGATCACATACAGAGAATTGCGGTTGCTTGAACTAGAAATTTTGAGGCAACAATACAGAAGCCAAATGGCAACAAGTATTGAAAGTATTATTTGGCTTGATGTAGATATGATGCATGGAATAGAGTATGAAGAATTCCCTGCAAGAATTGCGGAGGTTGCAATGTGGCTTATAGACCACCAAATGAACATGCAAATAAGCAATGAATTTGGACAATACTTTGTTCGGTTGCCATTGAAGAAAGCCGCAAAGATTGTTAACGAAAATGCATTGCAAATGGAATGGCGAGATTTGTTAGAAAAGCAAACCATAACATTTGAGACGGATAACACAACCTTAATAATAAATGAACCATCTGCAAATTATCAAAGTAAATGTTAGAACAAAGAACCTAACAATTATTGATGAGAGAAAGTTTAAAACAGAGAAAATTATTTTTAAAAATACATTTGACTATATTATAGGAAACCCCCCTTTTATTGGAAGTGCATATCAAAACGAAGCACAAAAAAGAGACATGGATTTAATTTTTTCTGGTCTCAAAAGTTATGGGATGTTAGATTATGTTGCTGCTTGGTATAAAAAAGCTGCCCAATTAATAATGAATACTAAAACCAAGGTTGCATTTGTATCAACCAATTCTATAACACAAGGCGAACAACCTGGTATTTTATGGACAATTCTGTACAATTTATATAAAGTAAAAATTCATTTTGCCCATCGCACTTTTAGTTGGAGAAATGAAGCAAAGGGGAATGCGGCGGTACATGTGGTTATTATTGGCTTTGCAAATTATGATGTCGCAAACAAAACTATTTATGAGTATGAACGCATAAAAGGTGAACCGCAAGCTATAAAAGTAAAAAATATCAATCCTTATTTAGTTGAAGGGAAAGACATTGTTTTATTGTCACTCGCACAACCAATATGTCATGTTCCCAAAATGCAATCTGGAAGTGCGGCAAGAGATGGAGGGTTTTTGATTTTAAAAGATGATGAGAAAAAAGAGCTTGTAAGCCAGAACCAATCAATAGAAAAATATCTAAGTCGCTTTATTAGTGGTGATGATATTATTAACAATATAGTTAGATGGTGCATCTGGTTAAAAAATGCAACCCCATCAAATATAAGGAGTACAAAAGAGTTTCAAGAAAGATTTAAAAAGGTTAAAGAATTCAGAGAAAAAAGCACAAGAGGTGGAACAAAAAAGATGGCAGAGCTACCATTTTTATTTGCTGAGGAAAGACAGCCAGAAAGTGATTTTCTTGTTATCCCAAAAGTTTCATCAGAAAATCGAAGATATATACCGATAGCGTATTTAACCAAAGATTATATTGTTTCAGATAAGACGTTTGTTGTTCCCAATACTACCTTGTTTCATTTTGGTATTCTAACCTCTACAATGCACATGGCATGGATGAGAGCTACATGTGGGAGATTAGAAAGTAGATATAGCTATTCAAACACTATTGTATACAACAATTTTCCTTGGCCTTTTTACCCAGGCGACAGGCAAGTAAAAGTGATTGAGAAAGCAGCACAAAAAGTATTGGATGCAAGATTAGAATTTCCTAAAAGTTCTCTTGCTGATTTATATGACCCTTTAACAATGCCGCTAGCATTGGTAAAAGCCCATAATGAACTGGACAAAGCGGTAGACTTAGCTTACAGACCGCAACCGTTTACAAGCGAAGCAAACAGAATAGTCTTCCTATTTGAACTGTACGAAAAATATACGGCAGATTTATTTACTAAAGTGAAAGTAAAGAAGAATACCATTACCTATTACGTTTTAGTCCAAAATGTTCATAACTTTTTTTAAATTATATTGGACTAAAATATAATAGGCTATCTTTGTAAAAAAAAAGACATGTCATCACCTAAACTATTTACTATAAAGGAAAGCGAAAATGAGATTAAAAATTTGATAAAGTCCAGCACGCCTATAATAAGCAAGCGGTTTCGAGCTTTGCTTATTTTTAAACGATATGAGAAGACTGGCATATCAAAGCGGGAGGTTGCTGATGAGATTGGTGTCAATCATAATAGTATTCAAACATGGCGATCTGCTTATATATCCGGAGGAGTTGAACAACTAAAACTACATTCCAATACTGGGTACAAGCCAAGTCTAATTATTGGCAATCAAGCACAGGCTTTAGAAAAAAAATTACACGATCCAAGTAACGGCATTGTTGGATTTGTTGAACTATTAGATTGGTTTAACAAGGCATTTGATACTGATATAAATTATAAGACATTTCATGGATTTGTTGTAAGAAAATTTAAAGCTAAAATAAAAGTAGCAAGAAAAGTTCATGTAAAAAAAGACATAGAAGCTGTTGAGGCCTTTAAAAAAACTTCGATCAGATCTGCAAAAAAATTATCGCAGAAAACAAAAAAGAAAATCAAACAGTAAATTTGTATTGCCAAGATGAGAGCCGTTTTGGGTTGTTTACAAGAAATGGAAGAGGCTTAACAGCAAAGGGTGTTAAGCCTGTTTCTAATTTTCAGCAGGTCTTTAAATCGCTGTATTTATTTGGTGCATTCTCTCCCATAACAGGTGAACATTTTGAATTGGAAATGCCATATTGTAATACTGAAACCTTTCAAGTATTTTTAGAAAAATTCTCTGAATTAAATCCCACTGAATTAAAAATTATACTGCTTGATAATGGAGCCTTCCATCAAGCGGAACGATTAGTTATACCCGAAAACATTATTTTACTCTTTATCCCCCCATACTCCCCTGAACTAAATCCATCAGAAAAAATATGGTGGAAGATGAAAAGAGCTTTTACAGGAAAACTTCATAAAACACTTGATAATGTTAGCGAGTTCATTACTAATGAGGTTAATATTTTAACCAAAAGCGAAATTAAAAGTATTTGTGGTTTTGAGTATCTTTTTTCTTGCGATTGTTGGACTAAAACATATTGAGTAATGGTAGAAGATATAATACTAACCCTTCAAAAAATCCAACGCTTTTCCCGCATCATCGGGTGTATCAATGGCTACACTTTGAAAATCAGTTTCGGCTAAATATATATCATATCCATTATCTAACCAGCGAAGTTGTTCGAGGCTCTCGGCCTTTTCCAACGGGCTTTGTGGAAGTTTTGCAAGTTGTAAAAAAGTTTCTGTTTTGAAACCATATATTCCCAAGTGCTTATAATATATTTCTGGCATTTGTTCTTTATCTCTATAATACGGAATCGATTGACGTGAAAAATATAATGCTTTATTTTGCAATGATTTTACTACCTTCACAATATTAGGATTTATGATATCTTCAACGGCTTCTATTTTTTTGCAAAGTGTGGCAATTTGTATATCATTTTTTTGTAGTAATGATATAAGTTGTTCTATTTGCAAAGGATTAATAAAAGGTTCATCGCCCTGCACATTTATTATGATGTCCGGACGATTATCAATTTGCTCTATCACTTCCACACAGCGGTCTGTACCTGTTTGGTGATGGGTGTTTGTCATACAAACTTTGGCTCCAAAACCTATTGCATGTTCTTCTATTCTTATATCATCCGTTGCTATAATAATATCGGTAATACCTGTTGCTTTTGCTGCTTGTTCATATACTCTTTGCAACATCGATTTTCCACCTAAATCAATTAGCGGTTTTCCAGGAAAGCGGGTAGAAGCATAGCGGGCCGGTATGACAATGGTAGCATTCATATATTATAATAATACATTATCTATGAGTCGGGTGGAAGGCAAGGTAATAGCTACCAAAATCACAGCTCCATGTTGCCAATCTATAAGAGGTTTCAAATCGGTGGGGTCAACGATAGCAGCGTATTCTATTTTCACTAAACTATCTTTCTGAAGTTCGGTATATATATATTCTTCTATTTGTGCAGGTGTAAATAATCCTTGTTTTAAGGATGCCGCTTTTAAAGTTTTATATATATTAATTGCTTGCTCTCTCTCTTCTACAGATAGTCTCACATTACGGCTGCTCATTGCCAATCCATCAGCTTCCCGCACAATAGGGCAAGTATAAAATTTGATGGGCATATTAAAGTGTCGAATCATTTTTCGTACTACCAAACATTGCTGATAATCTTTTTGTCCGAAGAAAACATCAGTAGGTTTTACTATATTAAATAATTTTTTTACTACAGAAACTACTCCATCAAAATGTCCGTGTCGTTGTGCTCCTTCAAATACTTTATCGAGCCCTCCCAAATCAATATGTATAATACTTGGTTCACCATCATATACATCACCGGCATCAGGATTATATAATATATCGCACCCTGCTTCTTCCAATATTTTTATATCATTTTTTATAGGTCGGGGATACTTGGCTAAATCGCTGGGGTCATTGAACTGCGTGGGGTTTACAAAGATACTGCATACTGTAACACCACATTTTTTTTTCGATTGTTCAATCAAGGATAAATGACCCGCGTGCAATGCTCCCATCGTAGGAACAAAACCAATGGTGTTTCCAGCAAACCATTTATTAAGATAGGCTTGTAAATCTATTTTGTGCCTAAATATTTCCATGGTTTATATAATAATATTGTTATAATATATGTTTTGGTTGGTGTCTCCACCAACCATGGACAGGTAGGAGTAGTTGTATTATTCGTCCTTACCGTGACACTGTTTAAATTTTTTGCCCGAACCACAAGGACAAGGGTCATTGCGTCCTACTTTTATCACACCTTTTACTTGTTGGGGTTTTGCCGGTGCTTCTTCATTTGTTTGATAATTGGGCTGTATATTACCTGTTGCACTGATATTGTCAGTACGGCTTGTTTGTAGTTTAGGTTGTGGTGTACGTGTAATTTGTCTTTGTTCACGCACCTGTGTTTGTCCTTCTACTTGGCTTTTGAACAATACACCTAGCACATCACGGTTAATGCGTGACAACATAGATTTGAATAAATTGAATGATTCTAGTTTATATATAAGCAATGGATCTTTCTGTTCCAAGGTAGCATTATATACCGCAGTTTTCAATTCGTCCATTTCACGCAAATGCTCTTTCCACTCTTCATCAATTTGGTTCAACACCATTAACTTTTCAAAAGTATATACTATTTCTTTGCCTGAAGTTTGTATAGCTTTATTAAAGTCTACAGTAATATTCATATTATGTAAACCATCGGTGAATGGTACTCCCAGAAATTGTATTTGGTCTCCTTTTTCTTGAAATATATTTTTTAATACGGGCACTGAGTTCGCTGCGATACTATCGCCTTTTTGCTTATAATAAGCATTTGCCTGTGCAAATATTTCCTCCGTCAATCCCTCTTCATTCATTGATTTGAAGATGCCTGCATCAACACTGGGTTCCCATGCCAGGCTTCTCAAAAACTCATATTTGAGACCTTCCAAATCACTTTCTTCTTTATATTCTCTCACTTGCTCGTCCACAAAATCATATAACATATTGTTTAAGTCCATCGCCAACTTATCACCCCATAATGCATTGCGACGTTTATTATATATAACTTCTCGTTGAGCATTCATTACATCATCAAATTCCAACAATCTTTTACGAATACCAAAGTTGTTTTGCTCTACTTTTTTCTGAGCTCTTTCTATCGATTTTGAAATCATCGAATGCTCAATAACATCCCCTTCTTTCATACCCATCCTGTCCATTATAGCAGCTATTCTGTCGGAACCAAACAAACGCATCAAATTATCTTCTAATGATACATAAAAACGTGAGGAACCTGGGTCTCCCTGCCTACCGGCACGGCCTCGCAACTGCCTATCAACACGGCGACTCTCGTGACGTTCAGTTCCTAAAATTGCCAATCCGCCAGCTTCTTTTACGCCGGCACCCAGTTTAATATCGGTACCACGACCCGCCATATTGGTTGAGATGGTAACCGTTCCCGCTGTACCAGCTTCGGCTACAATCTCTGCCTCACGTTGATGTTGTTTGGCATTAAGTACATTATGTTTGAGTTTACGCAACGACATCATTCTGCTCAACAATTCACTTACTTCAACCGATGTAGTACCTACCAATACAGGTCGTCCCTCGTTTTGTAATTTTACGATTTCGTCTATTACTGCATTATACTTTTCACGAGTGGTTTTATATATCATATCGTTCATGTCTTTGCGAACCATTCCTCGGTTAGTAGGAATCACAACCACGTCCAATTTATATATTTGCCACAACTCTCCTGCTTCTGTTTCCGCAGTTCCAGTCATACCACAAAGTTTATGATACATACGGAAATAATTTTGTAAGGTAACCGTCGCATAGGTTTGTGTAGCAGCTTCTACTTTCACATTTTCTTTTGCTTCTATCGATTGGTGCAAACCATCGGAATAACGGCGTCCATCAAGCACCCGGCCTGTTTGCTCATCCACTATTTTTATTTTGCCGCCATCTATAATATATTCTACATCGCGTTCAAATAATGTATAAGCTTTCAATAATTGTTGTACTGAATGTATCCTATCCGATTTAATGGCAAAATCACGCATCAAAATCTCTTTGCGGTATTTGCGGTCTTCGTCTGTTCCCTCCGATTTTTCAATCTCAGCTATTGAAGCACCTACATCAGGCATAATAAAGAAGTTGGGGTCATCACCTCCGCCCGTAATCATCTCCACACCTTTTTCTTTCAACTCCACACTGTTATTTTTTTCATCTATCACAAAGTATAGTGCTTCGTCAACTTCGTTCATACGTTTTTGTTGATCGGCCAAGTATACATTTTCAATTTTTGTCAGGAATTGTTTCATTCCCGATTCGCCTAAATATTTAATAATATTTTTGTTTTTGGGCAATCCTCTGTGTGCACGAAGTAGTAGCTTTCCACCTTCTTCATCTTTTCCTTCAGCAATTAATTTTTTGGCATCGTTGAAGGCTGTATTTATATATTTTTTTTGAGCTTCGACCAATTTTTCAATTCGCGGTTTCAAAGCATAATATTCTTGTTCATCGCCTTTGGGCACGGGGCCAGAAATAATTAAGGGAGTACGGGCATCATCAATCAGTACCGAGTCCACCTCATCCACCATTGCAAAATGGTGTTTGCGTTGCACCAAATCTTCGGTAGATCGTGCCATGTTGTCACGCAAATAATCGAAACCAAATTCGTTATTGGTACCATATACAATATCGCTCGCATAAGCTTTGCGACGCTCATCGCCATTGGGTTCGTGGAAATCTATACAATCAACACTAAGTCCGTGGAATTGGAAGATAGGCCCATTCCATTCGCAGTCACGACGGGCCAAATAATCGTTTACAGTTACCACGTGTACGCCTTGTCCGCTAAGAGCGTTGAGATAAGCGGGCAGTGTAGATACAAGTGTTTTTCCTTCACCTGTGGCCATCTCCGCAATTTTACCTTTGTGAAGAACCATACCACCAATTAACTGTACATCGTAATGTATCATGTTCCAGATAATCTCAATACCTGCTGCCGACCACACGTTTTTATATATAGCGGTATCGCCTTCAATATCCACAAAATCATAATCGATGGCTAGGTCGCGATCCATTTGACTTGCAGGAACACGCATGCCTTTGTTTTCAGTAAGACGCCGGGCGGTTTCTTTTACCACAGCAAATGCTTCGGGGAGTATGATGTCCAGAATTTTTTCTAGTTCTACATCGCGGTCTTTTTTAAGTTTGTCGATGGCTTTAAAAATATCATCCCGCTCTCCGATATCGCCACCAATAGTAGATTGGAGGTTGGCTTCAAGCTCGGCCACTGCGGTATCAATTTCGCTCAAATACTCGGCTATACGAGCTTTTAATTCTAGGGTTTTCTCACGCAGACCTTGGTCGGATAGGGAGCTATAACTTGCAAAATGTTTATTGATATCTTCCACCCTCGGGGAAAACTCTTTCATATCACGTTCAGCCTTTGAGCCGCCGAACAACGAGGATAATCCTTTAACTAATGAACCTAACATATATAAATAGTATTTCTGAAATTTTAAAAATAAAAGTGCGAAATTACGAAACAAAAGTGTTGCCCGCTTCAATTAGTCTGACAAATGTGCCTAGTTCTAATTGCCTACTAAAAAAATACGGCTATTCAGTAATAATATCGCCTAATTGTTTAGCAAAATTTGCAGTAATTGCAATTGTGTTTTATATTTACATCAAAAAAAGTTTGACTTATGAAAAAAATATTTAATAGTTTTTGGATAACCATATTGTTTATTCAACTTGCAAACACAGGCACAGCACAGGTCTCGGTGAGTGGTTCAACAAGTTGTAATACTACTTATAGCACACTTAAAGGAGCTTGCGACTGCTTGAATAGTAATAGTCAGAGTGGGAATAATATTACCGTTTCTCTTACGGGTAACACTTCTGAGGCCGCTACTGTTTCAATTACAGGAGCATCAGGGATGTGGAATAGCTTGACCATGAAACCCAGTGGGGGAGCAGCAAGAAGTATAACAGCAAGTAGCTTGAATGCTCCGCTGATTCAAATAAATGGGGGAGATAAAGTGAAAATAGACGGGCTTAATAGTGGTAGTAATTCACTTACCCTTGATAATCCAAGTACAAACAGTGCTGCGACTAGTATTACTTTCAGCAATGATGCAACCTATGATACTGTGAGAAATTGCACCATCAAAGGTTCATGTACCAGTACTACTGGCATCGGCACTATTACATTCGACCAAGCTAGCGGAAGCAGCGGAAATGATTACTGCTATATAGGTTCATGCCTGATTGGCCCTTCGGGCAGTAACCTGCCTGTAAACCCTATTACTGCTGTAAGTAACACAACCTCCTCAGATTACATTACTATTGCAAATTGTGAAATTTACAATTATTTTTCTGCGGCTTCCGACCATGCTGGAATATACATATACACCAATGGTGCTACTTCAAACTGGACCATTAGCGGGAACAGTTTTTATCAAACTGCGAGCAGAACCTTTACGGGCAGTAGCAATGAAGTTTCGGCGGTGCGAATTAATGGGAACAGCAATGGAAATGGTTATGTATTAAGCGGAAATTATTTTGGAGGAACAAGTGCTTCATGTGGTGGAACCGCGATGACCTATACAGGGACAGGTGTTATGAGAGCATTTCGATTATCAGTCGCATCTGCCACAGCTACAAGTATTCAAAACAATCTATTTCGTAACATATCATTTACTTCTAGTTCTGCTTCTACTACACAGTCGGTCATGTCATTGGTAGCTGGTGCTTTTGATGTAGGTAGCACTACAGGTAATACGATTGGAGAATCATATACAACTAACAGTGTGAGCATTAGTTTAAGTAATACGGCGGGTGTATTTTCAGTTATAGCTTTTAGTACTGGAACTACATTGGGCAATTCTATTATTACCAATAATAATATAACGGGAATTTCACTTACCAGTTCAACAGGAATTTTAAAAGGTATATGGTTGCAGGGATCAACTGGTGTGATGACCGTGTCAAGAAACACGATTGGAGGTAGTTTTCTCAGCAATGCTATCAATAGTGCTTCCAATAATACAGCCTATATGATTCATGCCACCAATTCGGCTTCGGGTCAACATACTATTAGTGGCAATTATATATATGGTATTACTGCAACAAATACTGGCACTAGTAATATAGTTAGCGGGATTCTCACATCGGGCACGGGGTCATATACAATTAGCGGAAACAACGTAGAAAATTTTTATTCGTCGTCACGTGCTGTGGGCTCGGGTTCATCTTCGTCACTTATAGTGATATCGGCAACGAGCACAGGAAATAACGATACTATTTCTGGCAATAGTATTCATGATATATATGGTAGTGCACCCTCGCAGGCAATTAATGTGTTGGGATTACATTGTAATTTCGGTTCTGCCACAGGATGTGCAGTTGCTAAAAACAATATATATTCATTTTCTATTGTATCAACGAGTGCAAGTGCAACAGTTATGGGTATTAATATAGCAGGAGGTACTACCAACTATTATTATAATGCTGTGCAAATGGGAATCGTGCCATCAGGCTTAGATAATGATTTGAATTGTGTATTATATGGTGTGAATGAGGGCGGCGGAACTAATAATTTTTATCATAATACCTTGTGGATGGGTGGAGGTGGAAGTACGTCGGGTAGTGCAGCCACTTATACTTTTTATAGTAGTGTTACGGTGAATACCCGTGTAATAAAAAACAATATATTTGTTAACAATAGAAAAAATGGTTCAGGCGGAAGTGGAACCCATACAGTATATAGAATCAGTAGTGCCAATCCTACTGGTTTAACAAGCGATTATAATGTATACTATAGTAGCAGCATCGGCATTGGTGGTAGGTTGTTTATGGCCTCAGCCACTGCATATACAAGTATAAAAGCTTTTAGAGAAGCGATGTATAATAATTCAATGCCTATTATTAATGATTTGCACAGCGGAGTAGGAAACCCAAATATAGTATCGGCTGACAATGGTTCTTGTTGTGTAGATCTTCATATTCAAAGCACGACACCCTGCGAAGGGATGGGCATTGCAGTTGGCATTTCTACCACCGATTACGAAGGAGATACATTAAGTTCAAAAACACCAACAGATATTGGAGCAGATGCGGGCACGTTTACTTTTGATACAGGCGATGATATATTTACCCCTACTTTTTCATTCACTTCTTTAGCTTCAACCAGTCTTACAAGTAACAGAATAGTTACAGTTAATATAACAGATCAAGGCAACGGAATTGTAAAGAACCCAAGCGGTGATGCTCCAAGAATATGGTGGAGGAGGTCATACCCTTCAACCAGTTCGTGGTTTAGCAAAGTAGGAACTTCTGTGAGTGGCAATGCAAATAATGCAGTATATAATTTCACGATTGATTATGCTGCAAATAGTATTACACCTGCGGTGGGAGATTCGTTTGCCTATTATATAGTAGCTATGGATAGCATTACTGGGAATATTTGGTATAGCTCTTTTTATGGAGCTAGTCATAGTAATCCGTCAACTCAAACTTCTGCTCCAACATTATATACTGCTTATAAAATTGTAAATGGAATAAGTGGCAATTATAATATAGGAACGGGCCAAACTTATACTACGCTGACAGGTGCAGCAGGCTTTTTCAATTTTGTAAATAACAATGCAGTAACGGGTCAGGTAACTGCTACTATCATCAGCGATTTGGCAGAAGATGGAACAAATGGACTTAATGAATTTTTGGATGATGGGGGAAATATATATAAAATTACGATACAAAGTGATGGCACTTTAAGAACCATTTCAAACAGTGCAAATTTGAGTAATAAAATGATTCGGATCAATGGTGCAGATAGGGTTATTATAGATGGTGGATCCAAAAAACTTAAATTTAGGAATACCCATTCTACGGCTGCCTCTGGTCATGCTACTATAATGTATAGCAATGGTGCAATTTCTGACACACTTAGAAATTGTATTATAGAATGCAATTCCACACAAAGCAATAATGCCATTGTATATGCCGATGTAAATGGAACCAACCGTGTATATATAGCGTCCAATCAATTGAGGAGCCCGACTGGTGGAACAACTAATTTCCCAAGCTATGGATTTTTGCAACGAGGTACTAGTTACGTAAATTTGATAAACAATGAAATATTTAATTGGACATTAGCGGGTATATATTATGTGGGAACAACCACAGGAAATACTATATCAGGAAATAGTATATATGATACCGCTGCTTTAGCTACAAGTCCTATATATGGTATACAAATAGATGATGCAGATAGTTTTGTAATCAGTGGTAATTATATTGGCGGAAGTGCTGCCAGTTGTGGAGGTTCGGCATTATCCATGTCGGGTGCTTCAGCAAATTTTTATGGTATATATTATAATAGTGGGGTGGATGCAAATAACTATTGTTATACTTATTCTAACACGATCCAAAATATAAGTATGACTGGCACCACGAGTCCTTTATTTTATGGTATCTATGCTTTGGGTGGCAAACATATGATAGGTAATACGAGTGGGAGTGGCAATACGATTGGGCACGCTGCTACCAGCGGAAGTATAGCAGTAGGTGGAAGCACTGCAAACCCCACTGTGATAGGAATTAATGTTGCTGTGAGTATCGCTTATGCCACCAGTATTTCATCGAATCTTATTTCCAATATTTCGGTTTCTGGCACTGGTACTTCTGGCAAGACACAAGGGATTAGTTTTGCAAGCTCAAATACAGGAACTACTACAGATACTATACAAACAAATACCATTAGTTCCATAAGTACTAATGGAACCAATACCGCAGGCACAGCCAATGGTTTATTGCATGGAATAGTGTGTGCATCAACATCGACAACAGCGGCAGTACTCATCAATAATAATATCATATATAATCTTTCTTCAACTACTCTTTCAGCAGTTCAAACTAATTTGAGAGGCATCGGATTATATAGTACTAATCCAACTATTTCACTGAAGAAAAATCGCATTTACGGACTTACCAATACTGCCACATCGGGCAGTCAGCCTACCATTGCAGGTGTATTGTCTACAGCTACTTCTTCCACCATCAATGTTGAAAATAACCAACTATATTTAAAAAATGCAAGCAATACAAATGATGTAGCTCTTACAGGGATAGGGTTAACCGCGGCGGGCAGCCAAACACAAAATATATACTATAATACTTTGGCGATTGATGGGTCTCAAAGCAGTGGTTCAGCATCTACCATACCGCTATCTATTAGCGGAGCATCTATAACGTCTAAAAGCTATAATAATATATTATATAATAAACGCAGTGGCGGAAGCGGGAATCATTTAGCTACTGGTATTGGTGCATCTGGAACTGCAAATAAAGCGGACTATAATTTATATATCAGTGATGGCACCAATATGGGCATTCGCAATGGCACTACATATACTTTTTCAAATTGGAAAACAGCAACAGGATATGATCAAAGCTCGTGGAATAGCAATAGCACAACGATTCCTAGCGACAGTTTATTTTCAGATGCAGCCAATGGCAATTTAAATATTAGAAATGACCGGACCCAATGCTGGGCAGTTAATGGAAAAGGCATCGCAGGTTCCGCTTCGGGTAGTATTAATTCCGATTTTGCAGGTGAAAGCCGACTAACTAGTTTTGGATTCGGAACCGATATTGGCTCTGACGAATTTAATACCACACTCGATCCTCCCAATGCCACGGCAAGTGGGTCTCCTGCCAATAGCACCACCACTACTTATTCATGGTTGGGTCGCACTATTGGTAGTATAACTTGGGGAGTTAGCGGTACCGTTCCATCAAATTTAAATGTGAAGTATTATAGTGGTGCTACTCCGCCAAACCCTACACAAAGTGGCACACGACCCAATGCAAAATATATGAATTGTTATTGGCACTGTTTAGCAACGGGTGGTGCAGGTTATACCTACAATATTAGCTTAAATTATGATTCATCTTTAATTGGTTCAGTTAAATATTCGAGTGAACGCCGACTGAAACTAGCTAAAAAAACAGATACCCAAACTACCAATTGGGCTTTCCTGAGCAGCTCTTCAGTGGACACTGGCAATAATATTCTTTCAGTAAATGGTCTCAGTAGTTTCTCCTTTTTTGCTGCGACTGACAGTGGTAATAGTAATTTAGAGGCGTTACCCGTTGAGTGGCTTAGCCTTACTGCCGAAAAAAACAGAGATGATATATATATAAAATGGAATTGTTTGCCAAGTGTGGACGATTATATATATATAGTACAGTATTCAAGCAATGGTATCGATTTTATTACAATTGCAGAAATGCCCCAAGCATTATCACCAGGGCATACATATACATTTAAACATCATTTAGACTATCCTTTATTAGAATTTAAAGGCTTATATTATCGAGTGGTAGCTAAGAGTATACATGAAGCATTAGGAAGCCCGATTAGGTATGTACAGTTTGAATCGGAAAGTCGAGTTTCAGTTTATCCGCAACCTGCAAGCAATTATATGATATTGTCATTACCTGCTATTGTTTCAAAACAAGTAATTGTTAGTGATGCTTGTGGTAGAATTGTATATAATAATTATCATACTGGAAATACGTCAATCGATGTTTCTACATGGTTTAACGGTATTTATATTATGTATATCAGCGACGACAAAAATCAACCCATTAAAATTAGTATAAATAAATAATTAAACTACTCGTGGTTGTGTTCCCGATAAGCTCCGCAAAGATGCGGGAGGAAAGGAATGAAGAATTGTGATGTATGAAGTTTTATAACCAAGGGAACAATCATCATTAGACATGACAAAACACTTGAAAGATTTTACTTGGTGTGAATAATCATAGTCCTCATTTAATACCAATTCTTAAACTATAATAGTTCTCCGCCTGTGGCGGATTTAGTTTTTAGAATGGTAATGCCGAACTACAATACATTTAGTCCCCCTTTTTTGGGACTATTGTATATTGAGTGTCGGTATAAACAGAAACTTAAACCCAATCCCCATACTACAATAAAAACTATCGAAGGTTCCGTGCAACGTAAGGTTTCATTGTTCGTCCTGCGGACGCAACGAAACCTTAGCTGTTTAGCGGCTGTGCTACTTTGCCCACGTAGCGATACAGTCATTATTCATCGTCACCGTCTTTCGTTGCTGTGTCCAACTCTTTCAGAATTTTATTTACATCTTCTTCTGTTGTCGTAAGTTTTGCTTTGCAGATTTTAATTAGCTGTGCTGCTCTCTTAACTTTTTCTGAAAGTTCGTCAACGGAGATTTCACCACCTTCAATTTCGGTTACGATGCCTTGCAATTCTTCAAATGCTTCTGTGTAATTAATTTTGTCACTCATATTTCTTCTGTTTTAGTTGTTGCTTTTATGATGCTATTTAATTTACCTTCAAAAAGTAGAGTATCTATATTGTCTCCAACTTTTACTTTGTCAAAGTTCTTTACTGCTTTTCCATTGAGGAGTGTAATGCTGTAACCACGCTTCATTACATTTTTAGGGCTCATATTAGTTACATTTTTTTCAATGCTGTTTAATTCAAGATTGGAGTTCTTTAAAAGTAATAATGTTTTGTCAGAACACTTTTCCCTAATTTGAAAAATTCTTTCTCTTCTCGTTTGAAGAATAACTCTTGAACCTTGAACAACTTGTTGAGCGTTTTGATTTACTATAAGTTTGAAATGGTTAAGTTGAGCGGCAACATCCTTTTTCATTGTAAGAGCAAACTGTTTTATTTCTTGCTTTGCTGAAATACAGAAAGTATTTGTTCCTTTTCTTATTCCTTCTCGGATTGAATACAAATATTCTTTTTCGTTTTTGAAAAGGAATTGTGATTGCTGAAATAATGATTGAACTTGTTCCTTAATACTATTTCTGCTTTTGATGAGTATGTTTTCTGTAACTGAACGAAAAAGTTTTGCCTCTGAATGAAATTTTGTTTTCTCATCGCTTATTAATCGCCTTGACTTGTTAATAATTGTTTCTTGTGCCTTTTGAACAGGAACAGAAAAGTTGTGAAATTCTTGAAATAGAAAATTTGCTAAGTCCGTTGGAGTAATAAAACTTTTATGAGAAACCATTTCTACAACTGTATCATTGGTGATGTGTCCTATTCCCGATAAAACAGGCAAAGGAAAGAGTGCAATTATTTTTGCTAATTCATAACTATTAAACGAAGAAAGTCCTACATCACCGCCTCCGCCACGAATAATAGCAACAGCGTCAAAATGTGTTCTTACTTTTTTTATTTGTTTGAGTTGAGTTGCCATTTGCTCAGCCATTTTATCGCCTTGAAGTATTGAAGGAAAAAGCATATGAAAGTATTTATAACCCCAAGAATTTTTTTCAATCTTGCCTAAAAAATCTTGATAGCCCTTACTTGTATTAACTGAAATGATTGCGATGCGTTGTGTAAGTAGTGGAAGTTTAAGCGTTTTGTTTTGTCTGAATATTCCCTCGTCTTGTAATTTTTTTATTGCTTCTTGTTTTTCTTTTTCAAGGTTACCTATAGTAAAACTCGGGTCAATGTCAATTATTCTTAATGCTAATCCGTGTTCGGGATGAAAACTTATTGTTGCTAAGAATAAAATTTTAATTCCGTCTTTCAACGGCTCTTTCAATACTCGTTGAAAGGTTGAATTTATTTTTATGTAATCATCTTTCCATAAGTTACATCTAATTTGTGCTATTACTTTTCCGTCTTGTTTTTCAACGAGGTCGGGGTAGCAATGTCCTGACTTTGGAAAATAATTTAGTTTGTTCATTTCGGCTTTAACCCAAAATGAACTTTTGTATCTGTCAGCAATCGTCTTCTTAATGCTATTCGTTACCTCAAGCAAAGAGAAAATTTTCTTACCGTTTATTTCTTCTGACATTTCAAATATTTTTTAGCATCAAATTATTCCAATTCGTTTTAATTCCCAAAAACATTTTGATGTAGCGTTTTATACATGTTGTATATGTTTTAGTTAAAGATTAATATTTCAAAGTTAATTTTTTGTAGTCATTTTCAAGTTAGCAGTGTCCCAAAGCATTATGATTAACGTTTTTTTAAGTTGTTAATTATAAGTTGTTTACAAAGATAGAAAAAGTTGGCTTTGGAAGTCAATGTCGTGGCGGAATAGGGAGGGTTGCACCTAACGTTTTGCAGCTTGGCGTTCGGTTTTTTTTCTTCAAAAAAACTGACGCTAAGGTGCTGTTAGCGGTAGTTATTCTTTTTCAAGCTCGTCAATTACTTTTTTTATCGGTGTCGTGTCAAATAGAAGTGAACCAATTTCAATTGCTCTTTTGTAA